>Ga0194137_10000132_pt1 | contig 49791 bp, 81 predicted proteins | sample TARM_MetaG_T3_14_FD_134025 | JGI IMG/M metagenome (GOLD analysis project Ga0194137, IMG submission 134025) | Freshwater microbial communities from Pennsylvania, USA, analyzing microbe dynamics in response to fracking - TARM_MetaG_T3_14 (version 2) | ecosystem: Environmental > Aquatic >...
AAAATGGACATCTATAAAGCGGAAGATGGCAAATGGCATTCTTTAGATGGCTTTTTAAATCATTCTCCTAGTCATCGACCTACAGAACCTGTGACAATAGATGATTTTATAGAAACGAATTTTATAGAAAAGAAAACTGAAAAAGATCCATCACCCCCTAAAATTGACTTATGCCCTATTTGTTTTGAAATTTTATTTGAAAAGGGGGAAAACAATGTTTGAACCATTTTTAGCTTGTGTTTGTGGGGGAATAATTGAAATTGCAATTTTTGCAATTCTTTCTGTATTTTGGGTGATTTGTAATTTATTTTCGAGAAAGAAAAGAAAAAGACTTGGAATACATGGCAGAAATACTTGTAGTTGTTCTTGTCATAAAATACATAAGGAATAAAATATGTCAGAATTAATTTATGATGCAAATTTAAAATACCACTATAATGACAAATATATCTTTTTTACTAAAAGTTTTTTGTCTCAATGGTATGGATCATTCAGGGGACAAGAATGTTTTTTTGTTACTCGTTTTGATAACGGAATGCCCTCTGTGCAAGTAAACTGTGCAGAACAAGCCATGATGGTTCATAAAGCGGCTCTTTTCGGAGATTATGATGCAATCAAAGGGATTCTCTCTACAACCAATGCTAATAATCAAAAAAAAATAGGGAGAAGGGTCAAGAATTTCGACCAAAAGATTTGGGATGAGAAAAAATTTGAAATTGTTACAAAAATTAATATTGAGAAATTTTCTCAAAATGAAGATTTGAAAAAGCTTTTGCTTGATACCAAGAATAAAACTCTTGTTGAAGCAGCCCCTTGGGACAAAATTTGGGGAATAGGAATGGATATCGATCACCCTTATATTTTGGAAGAAAGTCAATGGAAAGGATCAAATCTTTTAGGCAAAGCTCTCATGCAAACTAGAGAATTCTTTAAACGACAAAATGTTTTGAAAGAATTTTCTCCCTCAAAAAAAACTTCTGTTGATATAATGGAAACTGTAAATGAAAATTCTACGGATTTAATTAAAAATTATGAAGATGTTAACGTTAAAAAGCCCAAAGTTACTGAAGATCAATATAGAAAACTACTCCTTGACATGTATCTTTATTTAAGAGATACTATGTGCCAAGAAGGTTTAATGGGAGATGAAGGGTCTGAAAAAATTGAAAGGCAACTTATAAAAATGGGAATTATTGATGAATAAAGAACAACAACTCAAATTTCATGAAATGCAAGCCAATTGGTGGATGCATGCTGCTTCTAATGGGCATTGTCAATCAAAACTTATTTATAAGGGAACTGGGAATACAAAATTCACAAAAGATGAATTAATAGATGAGGCTATGAAAACCTCTCAAAAACATATGCAACTATATATGGAAGTTGCCGAAAATTGGAAAGGAGTGTAAATCTATGATTAATAAAACTAGTGATCTAAATAAAAAATGAGTCATCTAAATAATTATTCTGTTCTTGAGTTTTCTAGAAAAATTATATATGTTGAATGGGACTCTTTTTGATGATGAATATTTATAAAGGACAAAACAATGGAAGAACCTAAAATAAATCGTATTATTGTTTGTGGATGTGGAGCTGCTGGGTCTAATACTTTTATGCATCTTTTGTACTCATTCCCTGATTTGGAATATACTTTGATTGATGATGACAAGGTTGAAAATAGAAATTATTCTGTTGGGACCCAACCTTATACAAAAGCTGATTTAAACAGACCTAAAGTACAAGCTCTTCAAAGAATTGCAAAAATGGCAAAGGGTAATGTTAAAGTCAAAACAGTTAAAGAACGAATTAATTCTGTTTCTCAAGTGGTTGATTTGGCACAAGATTTAGACAAAACTCTTGTGTTAGATTGTTTTGATAATGCAAAAAGTAGAAATATTTTCCTTGAAGCTCCGAAAGAGTTACATATTGCCCATATTGGTTTTAGTGGATCTTTGACAGGCACAATCGAATGGAATGAATCATATGAAGCTTTGATTCATGATGAAAAAGATGAAGAAATTGACGTTTGTGAAAGGTCTATTGCTAGACCTTTCATTATGGGTTTGACTTCTATTGCTGCGATTACCTTAGCTAAATTTATTACTTCAAGCCAAAAAGTTAACTGTTTTTATTCTAAAAATTTAAAGTTAATGGTATTCCCCTCTTAAAAGGGATTTTGTTCGTTTTGATAGAAACATAAACTATGGAAACGAATAGTATGGATATTAATGTATTTCATCATACAGGGGACTTAATTACTGATGGTTGGTTCGATTGGTTAATTCAAAATAATTGTCAATATATAAGTCCTAAATTTTGGAGAACTTTAGGATATGATCCTTTATCTAAGAAAGACCATTTCCATGATTGGCAAAAATTAATAGACAAAAAAGACTTAAGTTTTTTTAAGAAAGAATATGATAAGCATATAAAAACAAAAGGTAAGTATGAACTTTCTGTACCCGTTCGTTTTTTGCATTTTAGTGGAGAAACAAAATGGTTTATTTTTAGGGGGAAAGTGATTCAATGGTATAATGATAAACCTATTAGAATGATAGGGACATACACAGATATAACTAATTTCAAGCGAATTCAAGAATCATTTGAAAAAATGAATCTTGCTCATGAAATCATAGAAAATGTTATTGATGGGGTTTCATTTGATATTGCTTTATCCTATGAAGATGAAGTTAAAAGTGAAAGTTGGCAAAATTTAGAAAAAACATTTGGATTGTCAAAAGAAGAAATTTTTAAAGATTTTGGTGAAAATTATTGGGATCAATTTTTCTCCAAAGTTGATGAAGCTTTCAAAGATATTGTAAAAGAAAAATTTAATAGTTATATAGCTAAAAGAAAATCATATTTTGAAAGTGAATTTATTTTTAATACTAGTTCTGGCAAGAAATGGTTTCGTTGTATATCTTATATGTTCTACTACAAAGATACTTACAGAATAATAGGAATTTTTAGGAACATTAATCCATATAAAGTGAACAAGATTTTATATGAAGAAGAGAGATATAAATTTAAAGCTTTATTTGATAATTCTCCAGCATGTAAAATAATTGTAGATACGGAAGGATTGATTAAAAAAATTAACAAAGCAACAACTGAGTTTTTTAATCGTTCAGAAGAACAAATAATTGGCAGAAATTTTCGTGATTTTTTCATAGGATTTGCTTCAGAGAATAAAATGCAAAATCTTGAAAAAGAATTTGACATTCATAATGTTTATTTTAATAAAGAGGAATTTAAAAATCAAGGAATTGAAATTAAATACGTTAGTGACGATGGGAAAGAAATATGGGGATTAACAAAATTCGTTGAAATACAAAATATTGTAGATGATGTGCAAGAAATTTTATATACTGTTATTGATATTTCTAAGCAAAAAGACGAAGAAGCCAAAAAAGATGTTATGTTAAAAGAATTGTCTCAATTTGTTTCAATTGCATCTCATGATTTGCAAGAACCTCTTAGACAAATTTACAATTATTCTGAATTATTAGAGGAATCTTTATCTAAATCAAATTTACTTCCCGACCAGAAAAAGTATTTAAATTTTATCAAAGGAGGATCGGAACATGCGATACAATTGGTTCAAGATTTGTTAAGATTTTCAAGAGCAGACAAAAGTAATGAAGAAACATATCCTGTTGAAATATTGGAAATCGTACAAGGAACTATCCACAAACTAGATAGATTGAAAAACAAAAAAAACGGAGAAATTGTAATTGAAAATCCTGATGATTTTCCTATATTAAATATTCATAAAATTAAAATAGAACAAGTGTTTTTTAATTTAATTCATAATGCTTTGAAATATGGAGGTAATCCTCCTGTAATAAGAATATCTTGCGAAAAAAAAGACAATAAGTTTTTATTTAAAATTAAAGACAATGGGAAAGGAATTGATCTAGAATATGATGAAAAAATATTCGAAATCTTTTTTAGACTAGATTCTCAAAACGAAGGAACTGGTATCGGTTTGGCTATTTGTAAAAAAACAATAGATTTTTATAAAGAAAATATTTGGGTTGAGAAAAATCAAAATGAACCTGGTTCTTGTTTTATGTTCACTTTAAAGGATTTTGTTTGATAAATTAAGAATAAAAAAAGAGCAAAAAAATTATGGAAATTTTAGTGATAGAAGACAATCAGGCAGAAATAGATTTAATTCAATCATGTTTGAATGAAATAAAAAAAGAAGATTATATTCATTTTATTAAAAACGGAGAAGAAGCTATTGAATATGCCATTACACATCACAACAGAATTAAAATTATATTATTAGATTTAAATTTGCCTAAAATGAAAGGAGATGAAGTTTTGTCGAGACTTAAAAAGTCTAAAAAAACAAAAAATATACCAGTTGTAATTTTTTCAACCTCTAGTGATCCAGATGAAATTAAAAAAACTTATTTATTAGGCAGCAATTCTTTTGTTACAAAGCCTATGGGGATTAAAAAATTTAAAAAAGCTATTTCTAGTATTTATGATTTTTGGATCGAACATAATCAAATATCAAATAATTAAAAAAATGAAGAATGAAATTGTTTTTATTGACGACAACAAAGCATCTCTAGAATCCTTATTGGATTATTTAGAAGTTCATACCGACCTTTCTATTTCTCTTTTTAATGAAGCGGAATCAGCTATAAAATATATTAAAAAAACTCCTCACATTGTTGCAATTTTAATTGACTTACATATGCCCAAAATTGATGGGCAATTTATCGCAGAAAAAATATCAAATTTAAATCTTAATATCCCTTTAATTATATTGACAGTTGTTTCTCCAGAAAAAAATTTTTTAAAAGAATGCTATGAAAAAGGCATAATTGATTATATTGAAAAGCCTAAAGGACTCTCAGAACATTTTATTGTCACTCAAAAACTAAAAATATTTGATGAACTTTATACATCTAAAAGGATGCTGGAAGAAGAAAAAAAATATAGAGAACAAGTCTCTAGTAAATTTGAAAAGTTAAACTCTACATATATAGATTTAATTGATCAAACAAAAACTGCAATGCTTGTTGTTAATGATGAAGGATTAATTGTTGGGAAAAACGAACTCTATGATAAGATTATTCCACAATCTCAAGAAATCTTCATACAAAATATCCACGAAGATTTTTTAAACCCATATAATAATTTAATTAAAGAAATTGTAGAAAGTAAAGAAGCTAGAGATTGCAATTTAATGTTAAAGAATGGTCGTTGGATCAATATTAATGGAACCAATGTATATAATGGAACTATTGCTTTTTTAGTCAAAGACATTACTATGAGAATGACACAAATTTTAGATCAACAAAAAGGTTTAAAAGAAAAAGTACAAGATATCCGAAGACATTTAAGTAGTCAATTGGACTAAAAAATAGAGGATTTTTTGTTTTGATAAAGGAATTAATGGGAAAGGAGATATCATGCAAAACAAAAGAGTTATTAAGACTACATTAGATGGAATTCCAGTAGAGTTAACGATCAATAAATTGGGACCTTCTAGCCCTCCAAACATTAAAAATGTTGCTCACAATTTATCCTCAGAAGATCAAAACCTGATCCAAGTAAATATTGAGAATAAAAAATCTTTGTCTTCCAATCAAATTAAACAAGCAGAGGGGGCCATTGGTAGCTTGAAAGAACAATTTCAAGGTAACGAAGAAATTTTTGAACATTTATTAGAGTTATATGATGCAACCAACAATCTCCCCAAAGATAAAGAATGGTGGGAATCAAAAACTATCTGGGTGAATATCACGGCTTTAATCGCAATTGCGGGTTCTTTTTTTGGACTCAATTTAAACATTCCTCCAGAAACCCTTGTCGCATTAGCTGGAATAATCATGCCTCTTTTAAATATATGGCTTAGAAAGGTTAGTTCTAGCAAGATTAAGCCTATACCTAAACCTCGAATTATGAAGAAAAAATAATCTTAGATTTTTCTTGAATTTTCAAGACCTCTTCGGTATGTTCCATGTCAAGAGGTCTTTAAATGATTTATACTATCGAAACATATGTAGATGACGAAGAAAGAAGCATATTAGTAAAAACTCCCTTTAACGTTGAGGGAGAAAAAATTTATCTTGCTACTTTTGTGGCTAAAACCCTACAAGGACAAGCACATGAAGAAATTCTTGTGCTTAAAAATGTTTCTAGTGTTGAACAAGCTTTTAAAGTATTTGATGAACAGATTATACAATATCTAAAAGAAAAATCTGAAAATTCTAATGGAGATAAATTATGAACAAATATGATCTCATATGGAATTTCACAAAATCAAGATTGAATAATGATAGGGGTATAGATTACGATTATGGCTGGATTGATTACAAGGATATGGTTGGAATGTGGGATGCAATGTCATCTAATGAAGACCCCGATGTAATAAATTTGATCACCCCAAACGACAATGATTATCCTATTCCCTTAAAAAAATTAGTAGACAATTCTAATAATTATTATTGGGATGAAATTTGCGTAAAACAAGATATCACTCAAGAATTCGTTAAATTATTCAAAGATAAACTCACAAAAGAATTTTTTGAAAGAGAAGACCTTGAGGATGAGTTTATTATAAAAAATTGGCCACATTTATCCTCCCCGTATCTTTTTGAAATTAGAGCGAATTTTCAAACAAAAAAAACAAAATCTTTATTTTTAAAACTTATTCAAAAAATTGCTAACACATTAAGAAAAAAAGATTCTCTGAATAAAGTTCAAAAAGAAAAAGTAAATGATTTTTTCTATGCATTATCATGTGTTTTTTCTTTAGATTCTTTGGTTAATCTTAAAAATCATTATACTAAAATTCAACTTAATAAAATTATTAATGACATTGTTTTTATTTATGCATATATGAATGGGTTAAAGATGGGGAATGAGTTAACACCCTTTGTCCCTCATCTTGTAGCCATGCACTTTGATCTTCTTGAGCCTGAAAAAGTTCTTCCTAAAAAGAGAATAAAAAGAACTTTGCGAGCTTCAATGTCCAAACATTTATTAACAAAAGCATTTGTTGATAATGCCGATATAACTGAGAAAGAAAAAGAAGATATAATTGAAAAAATCAATAGTTTAAAAGACTTATTTTGGGTGCAAGACTTGTTAAAAGACAATCGGTTTGTACAAAATATGCCATTTGAAAAACTAGATCATCCTCTATCTTGGGATGTGATTTTATCTACATTTAGTTGCATGTCTACCGATGAGCTTTATTGTTTTATTAATTCTCATAAAAAACAAATAGAACAATCAAAAAATCTTGAGGATATTTATGATATAATCATCAAGCTTATTTTATCAAATGGAAAAACGACATCTTATGAAGAAATCATTGAGGATATTTTTTCTAAGATTCCTGGGATATTAAAGGTTGATCAAAGAAAGCTTACTCAAGACAAAATGATGCCTTTAAATTGCTTTGTTAAAATCCACGCTAATTTTCTTTTTTATGATTTAGACATTGATAAATGGGGGGCAATTAATTTAGCAGATCATATCGAAGAAAAAGAAGAAAATTTTATTGATTTTTAATCATGAGTGTGTCAAATATAATTAATGATTTTTGGAGTGCAAAAACTGGTAGAACTGTTATTTTTGATCCATCAAAAGATGGTGATAGACCTGCATTGCAAAAAGATATAGATGGTATCATAGATACAAGTGAAGTAAATATAAGAATAGATAATCCTTGTGATTTTGGACTTGAAAAAAATAATGAATATCAAGAACTAAGTGAATATAGCCTGAAAAGAATCAATCAAGAATACAGTCTCAATTTTCCTCAAGGATCAGTGATACAATTTCAACCCTATACCTTGGTTTGGAAAATTTATTCTTCCCATGGCGAATTAAAAGAATTAAAAGAATTAAAAGAATTAATTGAGGAATCTAATGAAATATTTTTAAATACTCCAGCAATAGAAACAAATTTTTGGACTCAAAGCCCTTTTCCAGAAATCCGTAAGAACCAATTGGATGCGTTGGATAGGAAATTGATTTCAAAATATAATTGGAATACTTCTCAATTAGATTTGTTCAAAGATTTCTCCTATGATAATTTTAAAAACAATTTAAAGCAAGCAAACAAAAGGATTTGGGATTTAAGTTGGTTTCATTTGAGTAGAAAGTTGCCTTTGTCTGTTATTACAGAAATAGTTGAAAATGAAGAATTAAGAAGTCTTTTGGTAATAAAAGAATTTTTTCAAAGATGTGATCTGGCAAATTTAGAAGGGATCTTAATTATGATATCTTTAGATCATGTTATACCCTCAAATTTAATTATAGAAAAAATATACGTTAATGATTCTCAATTTATTAGTTTGATTGAAAACTTGTTGTTTTCTGAAATAAACACATCCGATTTACAAAAAAAAATCAATTTCAAAGCTTTGTTAAACTATTATTTGGAAAAAAGTAAATCGAATTTCATTCCAGAACACGTTTTCAACAAAATATTAGAAATTGACTCTAAAGTGGTTGAACTAGTGTATACTTCCCCATGGGCAATGAAATATTCTGACGAAACATTCCAAAAAATGGAATCCAAAGAATTAGATTTTTGGTGTAAATATAGTAAATCCATTGAAGATTTTAGGCAATCAAATGACATAACTGAAAAAGAAAAAATTGAATTCATTAAAAAATTTGAAATGAAATATGATTTTTTCTCTTTAACAGAAAACAATATAACTTTAGAGATCTTGGATCTTTTTTATGAGAACTTTTCCCATTTGCATTGGGAATCATTTTCGTCAAATGGGATATTATCATTTGAAATAATCGAAAAATATTGTGACAAGTTAAATTTAGATTCGGTTTGGAAAAACGTCCAATTTATTGGACTTTCTTCTGAAAATGAAAAACACAAAGAGTATTATGAAAATGAATTAATAGATTTCATGCTCAAGCATTATCAAGAATTAGATAAAAAGCATGATTTTTTGGAGTATTTTAACGAAGATAACGTGCAAAAATGGGCAAATAAACTTTTTTTCGAGAAAGATATTGATTATTTGCCTAATGTTGACATAACGAAATACATAGATGTTGAAGTTACTTATGAAAACTTTATAGATTTTTAAATTGACATCTAAGGGGATTTTGGTATCTTAGCAATATACAAAAGAAACATTATGTCAAAGATAGTCGAAAAAGTTAAATTGATTATGGCCAATAGTGAATCCAACAACAACAAGGTGTGGATGGGTTCTCTTTATGATGATGGAACTGTTCTTTGCGAATGGGGAAGAGTTGGTAAAAAATTGCAATCAAAAGAATTCCCAGGGGCAGGTGAACCTTTCCTTCGCAAAAAACAAAGAGAAAAAGAAAAGAAAGGTTATGATCGACTCAATGTTATTGATAGCGAAGTTCCAACTCAAAAAAGTTCCAAAACAGTTGCTTCTTCGACTTTAACTTCTTTAGCTCAAAAACAAATTGTTAAAGATAAAAATCCCATTGTTGCAGATTTAGTCAAGTATTTAGCAAAAGAGAATGCCCATCAAATTACAAGTGCAACTTCCGGTGGAATTCAATATAATGATACTACAGGATTATTTAGCACTCCTTTAGGTGTCATCGGGCAAGAAAACATTGACGAGGCGAATGAACTTCTTGGAGATATTAGTGATTTGGTTACTGACAGAGATTGGGGACAAACTCTTCAAAAATTAACAGACCATTATATGACTCTCGTTCCAACAGACATCGGCATGAGGCGTTTAAACGTACAACATTTTTGGGGAGGATCAAATAGCATTGCCAAGCAAAAACAGATTTTAGACGGGTTACAGGCTTCTGTGGATCAAGCCACGGCTCCTTCTGCTAAAAAGACTCCCCAAGTGAAAGAAGAAAGTGTTTTTGATGTCAAATTGGTTCCTGTTACTGATGATGAATTTATTATGTCAACTTGGGATGATTACTACAAGACGAGAAGCACTATGCATTCAGCCGCCTACCCCTATAAGCCGAAACAAATGTGGTCAATTGATATCAAGTCTATGACTAAAGCATATGCAAAAGTAGGAGAAAAAATGGATTGCAAACTAGAATGCTATCATGGATCTAGTGCTGGGAACTTACTTTCTATTTTTTCAAAGGGATTTATTATCCCTTCATCCCATGCTAGTCATGTAACGGGAAGAATGATGGGAAATGGGCTTTATGCAGCTCCATTAAGACACAAAGGTAAAAAAACAGAAAGAATAAGAAATACTTCCACAAAAGCTTTAGGATATTCAGTCGGGGCATGGGGTAAATCTTCTTCTTCTAGGGTTTTTATGTTTTTAGTTGAATTTGCGATGGGAAGATATTATACGCCATCGGGACCAATGTATCAATCTACATGTCCTAAAGGGTATGATTCTACATGGGCTCATCCAAGAAGTTCAGGGGTAAGAAATCATGAAGTTGTTGTTTATAATCTTGCTCAAGCCAAACCCACTCATTTAATTGAATTTGAAAAATAAACAAGAAATAAGGCTTGAATAATATGCAATCTATCATCATTATTTTTGGAATCGCAACTATCATATATTTATATGCAGTTTTAAATTTAATAGGGGTTCTCATTGAATATAAAAAAATGGATCAAGATACAAAAGATTTTGTCAAAGAAGTAGTAAATAAATCTTCTTTAAGAAAAATTTCTTTTCGTACTATTGTCATTGGTCTTTATTTGACATGTTGTTGGCTTGTTATTTTAAATAATTAAGGATATCATGGAATTTTTTGGAATTTTAACAATTGCATTTTGTTTATTTTTCTTTTTAAGAGGGATATATTTTCTTTTCAAATTAATTAAAAAACAAGGGTTTTTTAATTCAGATTCATTTATTTTAGTTCCAATTTTTGTTTCCGTTGTCATTGCAATGATTTGGGGCTTTTCTGAAATTTTAAATTTTTAAACATTATGGACATATCAAATAAAATCGGAATTATTTACGGGTCAAGTGCAAAGCATTTGGAACGGAAACATGAAATCGCAATAGACATTAAAAAGTTTCCTGATGGAGAAACTGGAGTGGAAATTTTACAGAACATAAGGGGGCGAGACATTTTTATTGTTCAACCTACCTGTCCTCCTGTTAATGAGAACTTAATGGAACTTGCAATTACAATTGATGCTTGCAAAAGAGCTTCTGCATCTAGGGTGACTGCGGTTGTTCCCTATTTTGGTTATGCTAGACAAGACAGAAAAGATAAACCTAGAGTGCCAATTACTTCCAAATTAGTAAGTAATCTTTTAGTTTCTGCGGGAATAGACAGGATTGTACTCTTGGATCTTCATGCGGATCAAATACAAGGCTTTTTTGATATTCCAACAGATCATTTAAGAACATACCCTCTTGTTATCAATCATATTAAGTCTTCAAAAGATTTTGACAGAAGTAAAGCTTGTATTGTGGCAACGGATGCTGGAGGAGCTAAAACAGCAGAAAAATATGCCAATTATCTTGAATGTGGATTTGCTATTGTTTCTAAAATTAGAAATTCAGATTTAGATGTTAAATCATCTAATATGGTGGGAGATGTTGATGGCAAAATTTGTTATGTAATTGATGATATGACATCTTCAGGTTCAACTTTGGTCGCTGCGTCCAATTTAATTCAAAAAAATGGTGCAACCAAGGTTGTCGGCATTGTCTCTCATTTTGTTGGAAGTATGGATGTTTTGATTCCAAAAATTGAGAATAGTTTTGATGAATTTGCTTTTACCAACTCAATTTATAGGGAATTTAAAAATGCCCCTAAAAATGCTAGACTCCAAAAAATAAGTGAATTAGCAATAGATGATCTTTTGGACAGGGCTATCAATTCTATCCATTATAATCAATCCATTAGTGCATTATTTGAAATTTAAAAACGAAGAGTAAATATGAACAAAGAAGATGTGGAAAAATTATTTAGAGCGGAAAACAACGAAACATATGAACAAATAGAAAGTTCAAGAGTTATTTTAAAAAGACTGAAAGAACTCATTGAAGAAGAAGCACAAGATATTCTTAAAGCTCATGAAAGAATCTTAGAGAAAGAAGAAAGAATCTCTCAACTTGAAGAAAACATTGAACAAGTTGAAGGATTTATTGAACATTTACAAGGCAATTTATAAAGCATATGGAAAATTTATTACAGAATAGTATTTTGATCGGTATTTTGGTTGCATTATGGTCAAACATAAAGGCATTTATTTGGCGTTTTGCTCAACTTTTCATTGTAAGAGTGCAAGACGCCAAATTACCCTCTCAAAAATTTTATTGGGATCACTTAAAAAGTCATAAATTTTTAAGCCCTGTTTTTATTTCAGATATACTTGGTTCGGGTTCTGATAGTCGTATGCTTTATAAAATCGTAGGAGGAACAGAATACAAAAGAATTAAGGTCGGAAATAAGTGGGCGTTAGCAAAATTGTCCAATGAAATGTTAGTAACAATTTATTCTTTTAAGTTTTATTTGAGCTATGAAGAAATTTATTGTCAAATGGCTGCCCACTATAGCTCATTCAAAACTTCTCAAGAAACCAAAAAACAACAAAGGTTTTATACAAAAAATATTAGAGGTTCTTTAAATAAAAGTTTTAATTTTAACCAAAAAGACGAACCTCTTTTTGATCCAGGTGGAGTTCCCAAAGTTGCAACAACAGACGGGGTTCTTAGACAAACAGAAAGTTATGACATCGGTTTAAGAATGAACTACACTAAAGAAGATTACCTCCTCTTAACTTCATTTCATAACGAAGACAAAAGCATGATGGACTATTTATATCTAAGTGACGAGATGAAAGAAATTGAAAATAAAATTCAGATTTGGTTTAAAAATAAAAAATGGTTTTTGGAACGAGGAATTCAATGGAAAAGAGGTTTTTTGCTTCATGGAATTCCAGGTACAGGAAAAACATCATTTATTACTGCTTTGGCTGAAAAGTTCAAAGTGCCTCTTTATGTTTTTGATCTTGCAACATTTACAAACGAAGACTTAGAAAAAGAATGGAATACATTAAAACATTCAACTCCTTGCTTTGTTCTCTTTGAAGATTTCGATGCCATCTTTAAAGGCAGAGAACATTTAGAAGCTGCTTCCAATATGGCTTCCAAACCCGTTTCTTTTGATTGCGTCTTGAATATTCTTGATGGAGCGGTGAAATATGATGGCATTGTTACTTTCATCACAACGAATAAAATGGATCATATAGATGAGGCATTAGGAGGGAATGATTGTTCTCGACCAGGTAGAATTGATCATATTTGCAAAATGGAAGGAATTACCGATAAAGCCAAACATTTTATTGCAAAATCAATAATATATGGCTTTGATGGAGAAGAAGAGTTAAGAGAAAAAATTTCCAGAGAAAGCAAAAGTGTGACGCAAGCACAATTTAAAGACGAATGTATTAATGCCGCCTTGAATGAATATCAAAAAACAGAAGAAGAAAACCTTTCTAAAAAAACAGAAAAGATTCGCGTTCTTGAATAAGTAGGAGAAGAAAATGAGTGTCAAAATTTATCAAGCATATCGAACTGAAATAAAAAATACTAGAAAAGCAATTGATTTTTTAGCTAATGCCCTCTATGGAACGTGGGAAAAAACTTTAATTGACCTTTTTGATAATAATACAACCAGTCAACCAATTTTAGAAGCTCAGAATTTTGATGACATTTCAGAAGAAGATTTGAATGATTTTGTAAATCTTTGGAATGATGTTGGTTTACAAGCATATTGTGGGCTTCAAGAAAACATAAAAGAAAAAAACCTGAAAGAACTTAAACTTATTGTCAAAGGATTCAGATTATGGACTACACTGTCTCTTTATTTAAGAGATAGACATCAGTTGCCTTGCAAATTGGGATTAGGGATTTATTTTGATGAAGATTGGGCATATCTTATCCCCTCCGAATTCATAGAAAAAGAAATTGAAATCCCCGATTATTTGAAAGATTATTATTATTGGAATAATACGGATAAACCCGAAAATGTTTCAGATGAAGAGTGGGAAGAAAGAGAAAAGGCGTGGAAACCTATGCTTGAATTTAATTTTTATGACGCACAAGTAGAAATTATTGATCTTAAAAAATCTTATTTAAGCAAAAATGTAAGCAAGTTGGAAGAAAAGGTTATGGGTACTAACAACACAATGTTTCTTATTGTTCTTGATGAAATCACAAAATTGTTCCATGATTATTGGGATAAAAATCGAGAAGAAAAAAGAAAGTTTCAATGACAAAGAAAGGTTAAACCATGTTTAACGATGATGTCTCTAAAATTGAAGTCAAATCGGGTTTAACAAAAAATCTTCAACATGTTTTCTTGGCCTGTTTCGAATGGGCTGCAACAGGAGAAGGCGTTACCGAACAAGCTCAAATTGTTTTTGGTCCTAAATTTTTGGATTTAAAAGATGAAGATTCAGAAGAAGAAAGTATTAAAGAACAATTGGACATTGGTTTTGATGATTTTCCATATACAGATTTAATTCCATTAGCCATTGAGGAAACCTCTGAAATTGAAGGAAGGAAATTCTCTTATTTAGCAGTGAATCCTCAATTTAAATTGAAGTTTTTAGAATTGTTTGGTGGGTCTCAATGGTCTAATTTCTGGAGGATTGTTGTGGATGAAAAATCTTGCATAGATTTAATCTCTAAAATGCACTTCAATCTTTTTTAAAACGGTTCAACTCCTCCATATAGTTGAAAAGAGGTAAAAGAATCTTTTGGATCAAAACAAACGAGCATTCCAATTAATTGACCATTAATTTTGCTATTTGAAAGGTAGAAATGCGTGGTGTCATTTCTACTCAACAAAAACCACTTATTTGAATAAATAGAACCAACACTTATAAGTTCCAATTCTGTTGTTTTCTTTTGAGGATAAAAAGTAATTCTAATCAAAGAATCTTGTAAAAAAACTCCTTCCACTCTGTAGTCGGGCTTATTTATTATTACTGTTTCATACAATCCAGTGTTTACAACTATCCCTCTTTGTTGAAAGACTTTTCCGTAATTTTCTTTGTTAAAACCAAAAAAACCAAATAAATTATTATTTAAAAACAAACATAAAATGAAAAAGAGAATTTTTGAAAATAACGAGTGCATAATGAATATTTCATGATTTGTTTTAAAAAGACCTTTTCATTCTTTTTTTATTGACAAACTCCAACTATCCCCTATAATGTCTATACTATGAACGAAATAACTGAAAAAATTAAAAACAGAATTAAAGAATGTATGAGGGGAGGCTTGTCTAATGAGAGAGACATTCTTAAAACGATTATTGGCGAAGCTCAATCCATTAACTTGAATCCTACGGATGTTGAGGTTGTAAGGGTTCTTAAAAAAAGCAAACAAGGTTGTATTGAAACCTTATCCTTAGTTGAAGGGGGCAGAAAAATTGAAATTCAAAAAGAAATTGATTTATATGATCAATTTTTGCCCACAAACTTGAGCGTTGACGAAATCAAAACCCAATTACAAAATGTTATTGATCCCATTAAGAATGCAAAATCTGATGGTCAAGCAACAGGAGTGGCTATGGGATTTTTGAAAAAGAACAAAATGGCTGTAGATGGCAGAGAAGTTGCCGAAGTTGTTAAGCAAATGAGATCTAATTAAACACAAAACAAAAGGAATAAAAATGAAAAAAGGATTTACATTAATAGAAGTGTTGATAGTGATATGTATCATTGCACTTTTGTTTACCCTTCTAGTTTCTACTGTTGCAGGGCAAGACCAAAATCCTGTTTATGAACCTCACGAATCCTACCAATCAGAATCATATGATTACACAGAAAATGAAAAAGAAATCATAACTGTTAATGACAAAAGATATCAACTTATTGATTAAAAAATTGATATTAATGACGTTCATAAACCAAACTAAAATTATTATGGGTATTAGGTGTAGATGGCAAACAATTGGACGGGAGGATTACACTGAAAGATGTGACCCCTTGCCCCAATCTGTTTTAGATATTTATGCACGCTGTGAAATTGAAAATTATGATAAAAATTCCTCAAAAGTTTCTAGCTTTAAATGGCATAAAGTAACATTGGATGGAGAAATTTTAGGGTGGGTAAAATATCACTTTTATAGACAATTTGCAACCAAAACTCTTCCTTGTACAACTGATGAAGCAATGGTTGCTTTTTTTTGGCACACATCCGACCCTCCTTTCGCAAAAGGCGTTGAACTTCTTTTAGAAAACCCTTAATTTTAAGTAAATCATGACCGTACATGTGCTTTTATCAGATCCCGAATTTACTGAACCTCCGCATCCTCCTTTGGGACCTCCTTTAAGATTTGTTTTATCTCATTTTAGTTCTTTGTGTCAATGTGGATCATCTATAAAAAAAACTCTTTTCAGAGAAATAGGTTGTATTCAACCAAATTGTGTAAATTATTGGAAAGGATTTCCTTCAGAAGATTTTGATGATAGTAGTGGGGTAATCAACAGTTGCCCATAAATCTACAAAAAACTACAAATAAATAAAAATAAAAGAAGGGCTTGGTGTATAATATCGAGAATTAGCAAGGAGAAATAGATGAATATCTTAGAAATTATGAAGAAAATACAAGATAAAAAATATAAAGTTGTTCGAGTCACCAAAACTGAATTTGAACTCGAAAGTGGAGATGTTTTTCCAATTCCTTTCGAATTGGAAAAAGTTCCCACAATTAAACAATTTCAAAAAATGATAGATGACTCTAAAGATCTTATTTTAAACTTGCTTGAGAAAAATGGATAAATTATTAACAATAGGAAAAGTTGCGGATATTCTCAATGTTTCCGAAGAGACATTAAGGAATTGGCATAAAGATGGTTTTTTAGTTCCTGTAGTAACCAAAGGTGGGCATAGAAGATGGAAACAGTCCAGTATTGAAAATTTTATTGGGGACAATAAAACAGAATGCGAAAAACCAGTATGTATTTATGGGAGAGTTAGTAGCCATGACCAAAAACAAAAGGGAGACTTAGATAGACAACTCCAAAGACTATCAGAATATTCGGCTAAAAATAAATACACAGTAGAATATATACTTAAAGATGTTGGCTCTGGTCTTTCTGATTCAAGAAAAGGGCTTCTGAAACTTTTTAAACTTGTCACAGAACAAGAAATTTCAAAAGTTATTGTTGAACATAGAGATAGATTAACTAGATTTCAATACAACTTTTTTGAATATTTTTTTGCCAGCTATAATGTGGAAATAGAAGTAGTTGAGAACAAAGATGCCGAGGAAAACGAAGAACTTGTAGAAGACATCATGATGCTAATGGCGTCCTTTTCGGGCAAACTGTACGGGAAAAGAAGTGCTAAAAGACGTAAAAAGAAAGATGAAAACAATTAGATCAACCAAATGTAGTACTAAATTTACTACTAAATATAAGCAAAAACAACTAAACTATATTCTCAAAGAATATGGGAAAGTTGTTAATATATTTATTGATTACTTTTGGGAAAACCCAATTAAGAAAACTGAATTACTTAAACCTATTGTAGATATTCCTTTGGAAAAAACCTGGCTTTCTGCTAGATTAAGAAAAGTAGCTGCAAGAGAAGCATTGGATATGATCTCAACTACAAAAGAAAGATGGGAAAAACAACCCAATAAAATGATTAAACCCAAGCATAAAGGTAGAAGAATGTATGTTTCTTGTACTATTGCAGAATTACAAGACTCTAAGCAATCAAAAGAATTTGATGCTTGGTTGCATTTAGCTTCTATTGGAGAAAAAGTAAAAATTGATATTCCCATTAAGTTTCACAAGCATTATAATAAGCTTTGTTATAAAGGAAAAAGATTGAATTCTTATATAATTACAAATAAATATGTTCAATTTGTCTTTGAAATAGAAACAGGAGAAAAGAGAGAAGTAAAAAAATGCTTAGGAGTTGATACTGGAATTAATGCTTTGGCTTCCACTACAGATGAAAAACAATATGGAACAGATATTAAAGATTGTATTGAAAGAGTGAAAAGATGTAAGCAAGGGAGTAAAGGACAGCAGAAAGCGAGAAGAGCTTTGAAGCAAAGAATTGATGAAGTAGCGAAAGAAGTAGTAAAAGAAGCTGATTTGGTTGTAGTAGAGAAATTAAAGAATTTAGGTCATAAGACCAAAGCCAAACGACGATTGGCAAAAAATATTCGTCGTTCTATCGGCACATGGAACTGGAAATACTGGTTAGAGAGATTAGAACAACGATGCGAAGATAACCGTGTTAGCTTTCGTAGCGTGTCTCCTTATTATACTAGTCAGACCTGCCCATGTTGTAATCATGTTGATAGGAAGAATCGTTCAGGAGAGATATTTCAGTGTGTGGAGTGTGGTTACACCGCCAACGCAGATATAAATGCAGCTAGGAATATTTTGGGACGATTCTTCACAGGAAAATACGGTTCCTGTTACAAACATTTAAACCAAAAGTCACTTTGTAGATTTTTGTAGGTTTTTATGAACGGTCTTGTTGATACTGTAGCAAATGATGAGGCATTTGTTTATTTGAAAAATAAATATAAAGGAGTGAAATAATGTCTCATTACATAATAGACTATGGGAAAACAAAACATACTCACAATCCTGTAGATGGTGCAATTGGTAATGGAGAAGCTTTGATTCACATCAAAAATAAATTCAACTTAAAAATGTTTGAGAAATGAGAGAAGATTGGTTAACAAGATCTAAAAGATGGATTTGTTCGAAATTTGGGCATAAGCAAGGCGAAATCTGGGAACATAAGGGTTTGAATGCTACTTGCAAAAGATGTAATCTAGTATATAAGGTAGAAAAGTGAAAAAATTTTTAGAACAATGCTTTTGCAAACATAATTGGCAACCAGTACCAATGTCTAAAAGAGCCTTGGAATTCTGGAAAAAACACGATTGTCTAGGTTGCTTTTATTATCATTGCCCTAAATGTGACAAATATCAATTAAAAAACCGAAATGGAACTTCAAAATATCTCAAAGCAACAAATGTGTTAAGTTCTTTTCCCGCAAAATTGTCAGAAATTATGTTGCCTCATATTTTAATTATGAAATGTAGTTTAATCACAAAAACTGACATTCAAAATGAAGAGTTTGAAACCTATAGTTTTAATGATTTGACTTTTGATCGTAATGATTTAGAAAATTTAGAATCGGATGAAAAATACGATTAATTTTGTTATTGACAAATCATAACAAAACGATATAAAAAACCAAATAAGGAGAATAACATTATGGCAAATTTAGTACAAGCAATTATTGTAAGAGAAGATCTCGATCTTCCAAGAGGTCTTTTAACTGCCCAAGTGGCTCATATTCACATGGAAACCATTCGTCAACTTCTTAGGGAAGAAAGAGAAATTCCGTTAGAAATCAAAGACTGGTTGAATTCCCCTTATATTCATATTCATTCTGTTCCGAATAAAGAATGGTATCATTTTTATTTACGTAAAGCTCAAAACAGCAATCAATTGTGTTCAGCTTGGTTTGACACCCTCTATCTTTCGATTGATGGGGGTAAATCTAGAACTCCATTTCAAGAAGTTGAAGTTGGATTTTCAATTGGCCCTTGTGATGCGGATCAAATCAAAGCAATCATTGGTGATCTGCCTTTTTTGGAATAATGTCAAAAACACATAGTTTTATCACAAGTATGCAGATAATCTAAAAGCATTTATTAGACAAAATTAAATGCTTTTAGAAAAATCAAAAAAACAATGAGGGCTAAATATTTTTTATAAAATAACAAAAAAAGGAAAATAAAATGGGATTCTATATAGAGACCAACAGTAATTACAATAAAGCGGAAACTATTTCTCTAAATTATCAAGGGGAAATTATTTCAAAACCTCAAACATTTAATGAGATTCCCTCTGACAAAGGACTTATTTGTGTCGTTAACAATGGAATGTTTGAAGCTGCGGGGTATTGTTTTGATGAAAGAGAATTTAATGTTTTTACTAACCCTGAAGACATCAGACCAAAAAAATATGTGTTGATTGATAAAGACTTGGCAGAAAAGTTGAGTGGCTTTAAACAATAAAAAACAGTCGTTATGACAACAAATACAACCCCAAAAAAATTGCATTCTTCTTGTTTTAAAAACTTTGAAGAATTTAAATCAACGATTTCAGAGTCGGAAATGATGAGGGATTTTTATGACAATGCAGAGAAAAACAACATAAGGTTTGAAATAAAGCCGAAAAGACATAAAGCAATTTTATCTAAATCTTTTTTTATGTCTTTCTTTATTTCTTTGGTTTTCTTTGGCTTTCTTATTGATTTTCAATTGGCTGCAATTTTACTCTTTTCAATTGGATTTCATGAAATGGGACATTTGTTGGTAGGGAAATATTTTGGTCTAAATACAGGGGGATTTGTGTTCTTGCCTGGAATTGGAGGGGCAGCTACTGTAGAATTTTCCAATGATGGGTTTAGCAACTTTATGGCTGTAATTGGAGGCCCCTTCTTTGGTTTAATTTTAAGTTTGTTTTTAGCGGGATTGTATTCTTTTTTCCCTTCTGAATTTCTTTTGGAATTTGTGAAATGGAATACAATAATTAATTTGTTCAACTTGTTGCCATTAGGAATTATTGATGGAGGGAAAATGTTGCGACATATTGTGAGTCCCCTTCCTGCATTAATTGGTTTTGCCATTGCCCTCTGTTCATTTGTGGGGATGTTGGTTTTCTTTATTACAATTGTTAATAATCCCGTTTTACTGATTTTTGTCGGATTGTTCGGGGTTATGGAAGCAATGTCTGAATATGGGCATTTCAAATTCAGATATAAATTTAAAGAAGAATCAGAATGGCTTTGGAAATCTATTGAACATCTTGAAAAGAATGAACTGAATGAAGGAGAAAAAATGCTCGTCTCATATGAAGGGGTTAACATTAGCAAACCCTTGACTTTATTAGACAGCTTATTCTGCTCTGTTTTATGGGCATTTGTATTTAGCATTTTGGTCATGGTGTTTGCTGCTGTAGCCTAAAAAACAATTTTTAACATAAAAAAGGAAAATAAAATGGCATTGTTTGTATCAGAAGAAAGAATCGACAGATGGTTTGACCCCAATGAGGAAACCCTAGTTAGAAAAGGGTTTGAATTTTGGTTTCAAAATCCTTTATGGAATAAAAACGTTCCCCAAGGATTTTCTTTGTGTCCTATGTTTTGGATGTCAATGGCTTCCTACCTCGTTTTCAAGCCTGTTTTCTGGCTGATCTTGTTTCCAATCTCAATGGTTTGCAAAGGTTTTGTGAATCTTTTTGGAGGAAAATTCGCTGAAACAGACAAGATTATTTACACCAAGTTGAAAAACAATAATTTCACAAATCTGCCTTATTCTACGGGAAAAGGTTTTGGAATTGGATTTTTTATTATTTTCATGATTTCTATGTTGGTGCTTTTAACTTTAGCTCTTCTTTTTCTTCTTGTGTTGCCATTTCTTATTTTGGCAACCACAACTTTGAAAATGGCTTATCTTGGCATTATCACCTTGATTCCCTTATCTGTTGCCGCATTGGAGTATACCCGAAGAAATCCCGAATCTAAATTCAAACCTGTTTATTGGCTGGTGGTGCCTCTTGTCGCATATATGACTTGGTTTTATTTTATTGATCCTACAGGCTTTATGGACGGAATGAATATCCTTGCCCAGATTCCTCTTGCAATCTGGTCTTTTGTGCAGTTTTTGGGAAATGGAATCGTATATTTGGCAGTAGGATTTTTTAATTTCATTGCCAACGGAAGAACATTGGGAGCATTAGCACTTTATTTCCTTCTTTGGGGAGCAATTTGCTTCATGGCTTTCTTCCTCGTTGAAAGAACATATAAATCATTTTATGTTGAAAAATTAAACCGCAAACTTTCCAAAGAGGAAATTGTGAATATTGCTGTTCGTTGGGCTACTCAAGTTCAAATCAACGGAAAAAGCACTTTGCATGACACTTATTATGCAACCCTCGTTTCTTATGAAATGACAATATTGTTTTCTCAATGGGCGGAGTCTAAATGGGCGGAGTCTAAAGGGGAATATCTTAGCAGCGTTGCATTTAAAAGAAGTGTGGACATTCAAGGCTTGGAAATTATGACCCGTTGGGTTGTGGGTCAAATTATCAAAAGCAAAAGGGTGGACGTGTCCGACATTACCTATGGAGACTTCATTGAATTCAGAAAAACCTGGAAACACTGGCAGAACATTAATTCAGATATGCAACCCTCTCCAGAAGGGAAACTCTATAATCTTGTGGAGGAATTGTGGGTTGAAGCAATATCCATGAGTAAGGACAACAGAAGTGTTGAGAAAGCAATGGAACAAGACAGAATCTTTAAAAAGCTTGTGTTCAACTATTTTGATTATGAATTCAATCGCTTGCTCGATATTAAGAGACGCGAAGAAGAAAAAGCAGCCAAACACAAAGATTTTGTGGATTCTATTGATCCTATAACCGAATGGTTGGTTTCAACACTTGAAAAAGTCTTCCATGTTGCTTGTCTCCCCTTCCTGTATGTTTGGGAAGCAATGAAACAAATAGGGAACTTTTTTGTCTGTATGTTTGTGGTTCTTAAAAAGAAAAAGGAAGGAGTTTGCCCTTACCGTTATTTTGAACCTGCCGACGTTGCTAGAAAACGCAGAGAAGAAGAACATAATGCCAAAATGGAAGAAATAAGAAACTTCAAAAAAATGAAGCAAATCAAATTTGATGATTAATCCTTGACAATACAAAATAATTTGATATAAAAGATTTATGAATACAAGCGACTATGTTGAAAATCTAACAGATGAAATCCGTTATCAAATCATTAAAGATTTTGAGGAATTTGAAAAACAAGGATTTATCGAAGAATGCACTTTGCGTTCAGAAACAGAAAAATATATGAAAATAGCTAATATTCAAAACTATAGCATAATTATCATGATGAGTTTTTTGGCCTTTGAATGTTATCGTTATTATTTCTATAAAAATAAAGGTCAATCATGAAGAAATATAGATATGATCAAATTGATCAATTTGATTTTAAAATGAATTGAGAGGCAGTAGAATATGATTGAGATTTATTCAATGTTGTTCGGAGGTGTTGTTGTTTTTGTGGCAGTTTGTATTTTTGAATCTGCTAGAAATGATAGGATAAGAAATCAAAACATATTAATTAAAACTCTATATGATTTGATTACAGAACAACAAAATTATATTGACTTTTTAGAAAAAAAACAAAATAAAGAAAAACAAAATGATAAACAAAAATAAAATTGAAGAAGTTGTTAGCGAATGGTGTAGTAAAGATATTCCATTTACAGCATTTGATGTTACAAAATATTTAAGAAATAAAGGAGAAGTCGTTCGACATACTCATGTTAATACGTTTGTAAAAGAATTACATCGGAATGAACAAATGTGGGATCAGAATGACATCAATACATATGAAGCCACTATTGTTGCTATTCCTGGAGTGAATCCTTCTCCCTTCCTCTATCATCCAGTGGATTACGACATCTCCAATTATGATCCCAATTGGGTTGACTCTTATGATCCTTTCTCGAATTTCACAGATGTCACAGATGTCACAGATGTCACAGATGTCACAGATCCTTCCATTGACCTAGGAATGGATGTGGGAGATATTGTAAGTTCCAACAGTTCCAGTACCCCAAGTGGAAGCAATTCCTCAACAACTAAATGCAAGGTCGTAGCAACAGATATTGACGGAAGATTAAATGTGCCTCAAAAACTTTTGCCAGATTATCCAGTTATTTATTGCAAAGTGAACTATAATTATTCAATTCAATTAAAAATCCCAAGAGCAAACGACTTTCAAACATCTTCAAGCTATTTGCTTCGCAGAAATAAAGACGGCAGACTCCGTTTAAACAAAACCATATTGAAAAAACTTAGTCCTAAACCTAATAGGTTTATGGTGGTTTACAATAAAAACACTCAAACCACAACTATTGCTATTGTTTGAAATCGGGAAGGTTTAACAAAATGAAAAACCTCTTTTTTCATAAAGGGGTTTTTTCATTTTTAACAGAAATAATAATTAACATTTGAAAACATTTCTTTATTATGAAAATTTATAAACAAACACAAAATTCAAGCGAAGTTTGGTATGACTCAAGAGAATTTAACAGAGCATTCGATGTTATTCAACAGTCGATGAAAAGCAAAAATTCTCAAGATGATCAAAATCTCAAAGATTATTATCAAAGATTGCAGAATCAAAAAAATATTTTAAGACTCCAAGTTGATGATGCAGAACAACTCAAAAATCAACTGTCCGAAAATGATCCTCGAAAAGAACGCCTGGCGAATATTGAAAAACAATTTCGAGAGAGATTAATTGAAGTTGCTAAAATAGAAGAGGCAATTGTTGAAGGATTAAGAAATCTTGAAGATGAAATTAAAAAAATTCAACCTGAAGTTCTCAATAGATCAAGAGAGGAAATTGAAAAACTTAGAAATGAATTAGATGATATTGGATATGATATAGAACAAAACATAAAAGGAGCAATTTAAAAAATGAAAATAAATAAAAAAGCTAATCAAACACAAATTTTTCTTTCCCAACACGAATGGGAAACCATGGGTAAAAAAGCAAAATGGATGAAAACCGCCAACAAACTAGATGAACCAATTATCCCACAAGCTATTCGAATTATGGAGGCAGATCCTAGAGCCGTTCAATTCAACGACAAAATATCTTTTCAAAACTTTTTGAAACAACAACAATATTTCTCTGCTTCATATTCTCATTGTTATTATAGCGAGGAGGATCTGCAAATGGCAAGAGAGGGACACCCTAAATTTCGCGATGGACATGATGGAACTAAAGGAATTTCAGAAGCCGATAAAGGTTGCATCATGCTTTTTGAAACAGGACATGAACTAGTAGCAGTTTGGGATGAAAAAAATCAAACAGGATATGTTGTTCCTTCAAAAAATTAAAATTAAAAATCAATATTTAATATACAAAAAACTCAAGTCTAAAAACTTGAGTTTTTTGTTGCCTTTTTATTCATAACGTATATCATCCAATTATGAATCTATTTGAAAATAATCCCTATATCCTGTGTGTCATTGATATGCAAGACGTTTTCCCCAATGCAAGAAAAATTGTGCATGAAGTCTGCCACCAAATCAAACAGGCTAAATCAAAAAATTATCCTATCATCTTATTAGAATATATTGACAATGGACATACCTATCAAGAAATTCAAAAAGAAATAAATAATTACCCTTTTGTTTTTAGACAAATTAAAAATGAAGATGATGGAAGTTTTGAAATCGCATGGGTTATAAGCGAAAATAAATTAATAGGGGATATTCTCATCTGTGGTGTTAACGTAAGTCATTGTATAACTTCAACTGTTATTGGTCTTATTCCCAAATTGAAAAATCCTATTTATATTTCCCAAAGTGCAACTGCAGGGGGTTCTCTTGATTATCTCCTTAAATCAACAAATATTAAAAAAGTACCTTAATTTTGTTGACATCTTAAATAGTTTAAGTAATATATTATTATGAAAATTATTTTTCTTGATATTGATGGGGTTCTTAACCATGAAGATTGGTTCGAAAAAGTTCAAAAACCCATGTCTAAAGCTGCTAAAGAAATAGAGATATTAGGCAAAATGGGAAATTGTATTTTCTGGACTTGGCATATTGATCCGGAAAAAGTGGAACTTATTCATAAAATTCAAAAAGAAACAGATGCTAAAATCGTTTTGTCTTCTTCTTGGAGACACATGGAGGATGTTAAAAGAATTTTGGAAATGAGAAACATCGACTTCATAGATGTTACTCCCGATTTTATTGAAACAGATGGAGATAGAGGAGAAGAAATTCAAGATTGGCTCCATAATCATCCCGAAGTGACTCATTTTGTCATTATCGACGATGATTCTGATATGCTTGAAACCCAAATGAATAACTTTATTCAAACTGATGGACAAATGGGCCTCCAAAAAGAACATGTGAAACAAGCAATTGAAATTCTAAATAAATGAAATTAAAAAATTACATCAATCTCCCTATTATTGAGTATCCTTCACCAAAGCATTAGAGTTTTAATTAATAAAAAATAAAATTATGAAAGCATATAAAGCAACTAAAAATGGTAAATGTATTAACTTAAACTTTGAAGTGAATAAAACCTACACTTTTAAAGGAAAAATAGAATTATGTTCACAAGGTTTCCACTTTTGTAGAAATCCTAAAAATGTTTTAGGTTATTATGATTATAATAAAGATTTTCAATTATTAGAAATTGAAGTGTTGGGAGATATAAAAGGAAATCCTGAAGACAAAGAAGTTACTAATAAATTAAAAGTAATTAAAATTGTAGATCCTAAAGAATATGAAGAATTATTGGGAATTACTTTAGATAAAAATAATAATATAATTAAACAAATATTCCCTAATGGAAATGTTCATGAATGGGAATATGATTCTAATAATAATTTAATTAAACAAATATATCCTGATGGTAATGTTCATAAATGGGAATATGATAAAAATAATAATTTAATTAAAATAATATTCCCTAATGGAGATGTTTATGTTTATAAATCTGAATATGATAAAAATAATAACTTAATTAAAAAAATATTTCCTGATGGCAGTATTTATGAATGGGAATATGATTCTAATAATAATTTAATTAAACAAATATATCCTAATGGTGATATTCGTAAATATAAATATGATAAAAACAATAATAAAATTAAACAAATATTCCCTCATGGTAATATTCATAAATGGGAATATGATTCTAATAATAATTTAATTAAAGAAATATTCCCTAATGGAGATATTTATAAATGGGAATATGATAAAAATAATAATAAAATAAAAGAAATATTACCTAATGACAAGATTTATAAATATGAATATGATTCTAATAATAATTTAATTAAAAAAATATTTCTTAATGAAACTTGGGAAATTGAAATTAACTAAACTAAACTAAACTAAACTAAACTAAACTTTTAAAAACAATGAAGTACTTTGCAGGAATTGGTTCACGATCTACACCACAAAATATCTTAGAACTTATGCCTCAAATCACTCAATACCTCTATTCTAAAAATTACATTCTTAGATCAGGAGGAGCCGATGGGGCAGATACTTATTTTGAAAAAGGTGTCCCTCTAAATGAACCTAAACAAATATTCCTCCCTTGGAAAAATTTCAATAACAATCCTTCCCTCTATTATCTCAATTCCTTCATAAAAAAAGAAGCTTGGAATAAAGCAGAAGAAATTGCAAATAAATTCCACCCACAATATAAATACCTAAAACAAGGGGCTCAAAAATTAATGACAAGAAATACTTTTCAAGTATTGGGTCCAAACCCTTCAGATCAATCACAATGGTCCTCCTTGATCGTTTGTTATTGCCCCCTATCCTCAGACGGAAATCCCAAAGGAGGAACCGCACAAGCCCTTAGAATCGCTTCTAATTATAATATACAAATTTATAACCTCTACCTAGAAGAAGATTTAGATAAAATTAAAGCTAAAATCAATTAAATCTAATTAAAATCCATGATCTATAAAAAAACAACCTCCAACTTCCCTAATATCTCTCCTAAAGAAATATTGAAAAAAATATTTAATAACGAAAGCTTATCCCACTATTTTACTGATGAATTAATTACTGAATTTGCAAATGATGAATACGATGAAAATGGATTGGAAACTATCTCATCAAGAAAACATTTTGTCGAAAACAGAATTAAACAATTTAAAAAACAACTTAAAAAATAGGAAAATATCATGGGACTCTCAGATGAAGAACGTTATTCAAAAATGACTTTTGCTTGTCATAACCTCTACCAATTAAAAAAAGAATTTAAAAATCAATATCCTTATGAACACTTATATCAACTCTTAAATGATGTATGGCCTACTTTATTGAAACCCCATAACAATAACATGTTATGGCTATTGGGTACTGATTTTGATGACCCTCAACCTATATCAGAAAAATCTGTTTGGACCGTTGCCCTAGGAAATAAACTCGATATCCTAAATAGAAAAATCGAAGGAAACTCTTGCCTCGATGATATCCACCTAATTACAGATCATTTGAATATGAAAGATTTTATTCTTTATAGTAATGCTTATGATAACCAAATGCTTTCAAAAGTTGCTGATGTTTATGAATGGACAGAAAGCGCTTTCTATGCTCTAAGGAGATATAGAGATGAATTTGAATCCAATTTCGAAGATTTAGCCAAAATACTCTCCAATATTCAAGGAGAATGCTTTAAACATTTTAATGACAATGAAGTTTTTACCAATGCTTTCTTAGCCAGAGGATGCGTGTTGGGATTATTAAACTCTAACCTCAATATTAAAGAAAAATGCGAAAAAATGAATTGGCATCATACTCTCAATACTGCTGCAAGATTAAATGAAAAAGATTTGTTGTATTATCATAAATTAATCAATTCTAACAATTCTAACAATTCTAACGAAATAACTCCCGATCAAACATTTCAAATTCTTGCTGTCTTTTTAATGGGATCTATCACAAAATATCAAGAAAATGATTTTATAAAATTTGCCAAAAATAATGGAGTTAAAAAAATAGCCCAACTTAAATTTATACTTGAACAAACAAGAAAAGCAAGAACTGATCGTAATAATTTTAATAGCGATGACTATACCCAAATAAAAAATTCCAGGTCCCTATTTTTTGTCCATAGATCGAGTTGGAATCAAAAAGATCAAGAATATAGAATTCCCGATATTATGAAAAAAGCACAATCAATATCTAAAAAATCATCTAAAAAATCTAAAAAGAATAATAAAAAGAAAACAACCACTAAAAAGAAATAAAATGCTTTATTTATCTTTCTTTCTACAATTGCCAAAAAAATTTCATCATATCTTGAAAGTTTACCATAAATCTATATCTGAAAATAAATCAATTGAAATAGGTTTATACCGTAATTCTAATCTAATCGGTTTATCTCTAGGAATTACTACTCAAAAAAATCAAAAAAATCAAAAAAATCAAAAAAATCATTTGGAAATCTCTTTTTCTATAACCCTCTTTACTTTAAACTTTACTTTCGATTTTTATGATGATCGCTACTTTGATAACTTTGATAACTTTGATAATTTTATAAATTAACATATCTAGTATGTCCACTCCATTTAAAATATATCTCGTTTTTTTACACACTTTCACTTTTTATTTTGTTTTTTCAACTTTTACTTTATTTGTAGCAAATCATGACCTCCAAAATAAAGAAGACTTAGATGTCATTGTAATTAAATTTGAATATGCAAAAAGAAAATATAAAGAATACTTATATAGTCTAGGAGAAAATTCTCATCTAACTAAGTTTTGGCTTAAACGCAAAAAACTATATATTAATAAAATTAATAACTATGAATAATTATTCTAAATTCTATGCACGAAATATACTCATCACATTATCTGCATATCGGTTGCTATTTTCTTTTTGTTATTTAAAAGCTTTTAAAACCCTCACAAAAGCTTTTTCTTTTGTACCCCATAAGCTATCCCCGATAAAGATTAAAAGACCCACAAGGGCTGTTTAAATCAGTTTAAATCAGTTTAAATCAGTTTAAATCATTCACGGAATGCGTATTGATATATTTATTGATATATTTGTGGTAATTTGTAGCGATTCATTTATATGATATTCTTCCACGGAATGTATTGTTGTACATATTGTTATATTTTTTGTTATATTTTTGTTGTTTATTATTAACGTTATTCAACACTATTGTTATTCAACGTTATTCAACGTTATTCAACGTTATTAAATGTTATCCACGTTATTAAATGTTATCCACGGAATGTATGGGCTTAATATATGTAAAAGTTTAATATATTGTGTCTTAATGTACCTTATAACCCTTTTTTAAACTACTTTATTTGGTTTTGCACACTTTTTTAACTTTTTTATCTGTACTTTGTCACTTAAAAAATAAAAAATTTTAAAATATAAAAAGAAAAATCACTCTAAAAAACTTTTTTCTCCCATAGGGGAAAGTTTAGGAGTAATTTACATAATAATTTGCTAATTAAGCATTTATATAAAAAACATTGAAATCGTGTAAAAAAGTTTATAGTTCTCTAAAAAATATAATAATTATATATTTTTTAATTGGGCATTTGTTAAGATCTTAACAAATGTGGGTTAATGTGGGGGGAAGTGGAGAGAAGTGGTGGAGATTTTTAAAAAATAGAACAAAATAAGTTAACTAATGAAAAATGCAAAAGTATATAGAAAAGTTAGGTTGCTTTGAGATAAATGAATAAGGTTGTGTTATATGAAAACAGAAAAGAATTTTGAAAAAGAAGTTAAACAGAATAGAAAGAAGTTGTTTTATAAATTGTATTTTATTCCTTGGGCATTATTAACCATTACACTTTTTGTGAGTATTTTATATTTATGGGTAGAGAATGAGAGATTGCAAAAAGTCAATTTCAATTTAGGAACCAAAAACCAGGCTAAACAAATCATTGTTCGTTGGCCTGAAGAATCTAAATCATTTAAAGAATCCGAAAAAATTGAAAGTGAGGAAGGAAGTGGTGAAGATGAGATTATTTCTAGAGTGAGAAAAACCCCTTTTGATAAGTCTGATTCCAATTCATTATTGGAACTGTATATATTAAAGAGACAATTAGATAATGAGGGAATAGGAGTGAGAACTTTCAGGGATGATTCAAAAATTCAAGAAGATTTTGCAATGATTCGATCCTACGGTTTTACTAGAGAAAATTATCGTTATGCTGAAGAATTAGGAGTTCGAGTTGAAGTACAACTTATAAAAGAGTTAGAGAATATTTTAGAAAAAGAATTAGATGCTTGGGATGAAATTTTTGTATCTGAAAGCAAAAAAGATATATTGGGAAGAGAGTTAAAATATAAAATAAACGAAGGAGTATTAAATGAATTTAGAGTGTATTGGCAAATAAATAAAAAATAAACAAGGGAAGATGGGTTAAAAAAATAATACAAAAGGAAAAAAATGAGTAAAGAGATTGAAGAAGAAGTAATTGAAACGAAGGTATCGAAATTAGTTGGTTATTGTTGTGATTGTGAATTAATGTTAAGTGATTTAAATAAAGAAGGGGAGAAATATAAATGCAACAGATGTGGCAACGAGATGTGGGGAGAAGAATTATTAGATAAAATAGAATTAAAAAAATGGAAAAGCAAAAAAGAATATTTAAAAGGGAGAAGTAATTTTTATGGAGACAATTTTCATTTAAATAAATCTACTACGGAATATCCTAATTCCTCAAAAAACAATAGAGATATTAAAAAAGAAATAATAAAAGAAAATGATGAAGAAGACACATTGGATTAAAATATAAATAAAAGATTTTAATTTTTTCATAAATTTTAAGTCAACAAAAAACAGAATAAATTTCTGGAGTGAGAAACTGAAAAAACATTAAAAAAGAACTTGCTTAAAAACAACGAAAAGGATAAAGTTTAGATACCATGAGTAAGAGCAGAAAAGACAGAAAAGACAGAAAAGACAGAAAAGATGAACAATATAAAAAAAAGAAACAAATAGAAGGGAAAGGCAGAGGTGAAATGCCCCCTCCTAGTCGTGTATTAGATGAGAGAGTCACTCGTAGAAAGAGACCAACGAAGAAAGATTTATTTAATGAAATAGATAATGAATAAAGAAGAGAATGAGATAAGACAATTATGTCATGATTTGCAAGAATTAGCATGTGACATAAATAAATATTTTGAGAAGGGCCTGAAAGGAGTAACGAAAGAAAGGCATAAACATTTCATGGATTTGGTTGGGCAACGAATTAGAAAGATTGAGTTAATTGCTAAAAAATATAGTTTTAAAAAGTTAAATAAAGAATTTAAGAAGTATGAAGAAGAATTTCATAAAGTATTCGAAAAATGTTTAAAATCTTTGAAAGAAGAAGATTTTAATAAAATAAAGAAATGGCAAGAAGAAGAAAAAGCCAAAGGTAAAACAAAATGAAAAATTGGGAAAGACAAAGACAGAGAAGAATATTTAAAGCAAAATTTTTCAATCGAAATGTGGTTAACAAATATTTTTTAATTGGACTTGTTGGATCAATTATGAATTGGTTTTTGGGGATTCCAATTATAGGGTTAATATCTATGATTTTCTTTTTACTTGGAGTAATTGGGTTGTTGATTTAAAAATTTGCATAGGGGTTTTAAAGAACATAATTGAAGAATCATAAAAAGATTCTCAAGTATGTTTAATTACAACAAAATAAGTTCGAAAAGATATAATGAAATTCTTAATGAATTAGGAGATCATGAGGGGTATTGTTTTTATCGAGAGATCTTAAGATTTATGCATGCAGATCCTCGTATGTTAATCCAAGCGAAATGCATAGAGATACATAAATGGATTTTAAGTGAGGAGCAGAAAAAAGAGATAGAATGGGAAGAGGCTGGAATTGATTGGGTAGATCAAGGTTATGCTGAAATTTTTTCTGATTTGTATAGTGTCGATGAAACACCTAAGAGGTTATATAACAGAATCAAGAAAAAAGTAGAAAATCCTTGAAAAATAATTTTAATGAGTTATTTTGTTAGTATGGCAAAAAAGAAAACAAAATATAAGCAGAAAGAATATAAAAAAAGAGATGGGATAACTCCTAGTTTTACGACGAGAGATCCTTCAAAAGAAGAGATGGATGAATGGATAGAGAAAAACATTGTAAATAAGAAGAAAAACAAAAAAAAATAATTTGGAAGTGAGAAAACATGAATACAAACAATGTAAAAGAGGAATTTGATCATATAAAGAGGGTAACGATCCTTGAGAGTGAAAAAAAGGGGTTAAAAGAATTCTATAAAGTAATAAGAAGAGAAAAACTTTCTATCAAACAATTAAATTATTTTATAGACATGTTTGTAGATGTTAGATTAAATAATCAGATGGAATATATATTATCTACAATTGAGAGTGACAATTAATTCTGGAGTGAGAACAATGAGCTATAAAAAGAAGTTAGGAGCAAAGAAAGTTCGAAATCCACATGAAAAGGTAATGAAAATAGGGGCATATGATCATAAAGTGAGGTTTTGTGCATCTAGATTTGAACGAAAGAACCTAAATGAGACAGAATTTTTAAAATTAATGAATTATTTAATTGACATTCGTATGGGAGATGTTACACATATAGAATCATGAATTGGGATCATAAGAAAGCATTGAAGCGTATTGGGATTGTTATTGGAATCATTCCTTTTGGGTGTTTAGTATTACTTATATTTTTTGCAGCACTTATTTTGGGCATTTTAATTCAAATTATGGCAATGGCATTGACCATTTTAGGTTTTTTTGCATGGGGTATTATGTATCTTTTGGGTTTTGATGACATGGTTTGGAATAAGAGATGTTATGGTTGGCTTTGGCAGAATTCTGAGACTGATAGTGGTTTGGTTTTATGGCCTAGTAGTTGGGTCATTGATTTATGGACATATTTTATTGACAAATTCCTAGAAAAGACTTAAGAGGGAGTTATGAGCAAAAGAAATTACAGTTTTATACAGAATAAATGGAATAAACCTTTAAAAGCATGGGACAATGGAGTTCCATTTGAAGATGGAGTATATACTCAAGCTGCAAACATGTTATCTTTACCTTTTGTGAAAGGGGTAAGTTTAATGCCTGATGCTCATGTGGGTATGGGATCAACTGTTGGGTCTGTTATTGTCACTGATGGGGCTGTTATTCCTGCTGCTGTGGGGGTAGATATTGGATGTGGTATGGCTGTTCATAAATTGGATTTGTATGAAAATGATATTAAAGGATTAGAAGGAGAAATTTTTTATAAGATTGGTCAAGCAGTACCAAACGGTCGTACTGATAATGGAGGAGATAATGATCGAGGTCGTTGGGGGAAAAACGATGAGGTAAAAGATTATTGGGACAAGCATTTCAGGTCTAGATATCTTTTATTATGTTTAAATTATCCAAACATTAATCGAGGGAATAAAGTAACTTGGGAACATTTAGGGACTTTGGGAACTGGGAATCATTTTTTGGAATTATCTAAAGATGAAGAGGGTCAATTATATTTGGTTGTTCATTCTGGATCAAGAGGAATGGGAGCTCGCATAGGAAATACCTTTATGAGATTAGCGAAAGAAGAATGTGCGAAATGGTTCGTAGACTTAGTTGATCCTCATTTGGCATATTTCCCAAGAGGAACTGATCATTATGATGGATATATCAAGGGTGTATTTTTGGCTCAGGAATTTGCGAAAGCATCTCGTAAGTTCATGTTGGACTATGCACGGAATGCATTAAGTGATGTAATGGGATATGAAATTCTTTTAGACTCTAAATTTGATTGTCATCATAATTATGCTTCGATTGAAAATCATGGGGGAAAAAATGTGATTGTTACTCGTAAAGGAGCAGTACGAGCACGGAATGGAGATTTAGGAATTATTCCTGGTTCAATGGGAGCTTGTTCTTATTTGGTTGAGGGGTTGCAAAATGACGATTCATATCATTCATGTTCGCATGGAGCAGGGAGAAAGATGAGTCGCACTGCTGCATTCAAGAAATTTACTGTTGAGGATCATTTAAAGGCTACTGAAGGGGTTTTCTGCAATAAGACCAAGGATGTATTGGATGAAACTCCAGGGGCATACAAGGACATTTCTAAAGTCATAAAAGCTCAAGAGGATTTAATCCAACCCTATGCTATTCTTAAACAAATTGTTTGCATAAAAGGAGTATGAAATGATTGAAATAAGTTTATTTGTATCGAGTTTTATTTGTGTGATATTATTTTTAATATCAGTATTATTTAATAAAGTAATACCATTCCCTATTTTACATTTATTTGGAGTGACATTTGGGAATGTATATATCTCAATATATGGGTTAGCTTATCAGACATATTTTTGGTTTAATTATTTTGGAATATTGGGATGATTATAGTCACGGAATAATTATCATTATGTTATCATTATGTTATCATTATGTTATCATTATGTTATCATTATGTTATCATTATGTTATCATTATGTTATCATTATGTTATCATTATGTTATAGATGTTTACTGTTTGATATAACAAATAGTGTAGAAAAAATAAATTAGAAATAAAAATGAAAAAAAGATATATTAATCGTCAAAAGCTTATCACTATACTAATTTCATCAATATTTAGCATAGTTTTGTTTTTGTTCATAGGATTAATAGTTAGTACTGAAAGAAAAATGAAATTTGAAAGATCAAGATTTAAGGGTCCTTATGGTTATTCATCTTTTTATCGAGAACTTAAAAGATCTCTTGTTCCAGAAGCTGATTTAAATAATGATGCAGAGATTACGGATAAGGAGATGGAAAAAGCCATTAAAAATAAATTCAAAGAGAATGATATTACTCAATTTGAAAATCAATTATTTATAAGTGGAGAGAAAGCAACTTATGAAGAGGTTGGAATTTTGTTGGAGTTAATAGAAGAAAACCATTATTCTGTTTATGAATAAAAAAAAGTATTTGTATTTAATTCTGTAAATTCTAAAGGAAATAAAAAGGTTTCTTCAGTTTCTTCAGTTTCTTCAGTTTCTTCAGTTCATGGGGGTAGGCATATGACTTCAATAAATCAAACAGTTAGAGAAGGGATTGAAGAGGTGGAAAATTGGAGAGTTGATGAAAATGGGAATTTACAAAATAGAAGGACAAATCACAATTCTCGTCAATATTCAAGCATTAAATCAAATCTTAAAAAAGTTTTTGGAACTTTTACATTATTCGAATGGCTTATTGTTTTTATGATAATGTTCATGTTGTTTCTTTTAACTTTTCCTATGATTCGAGATTTCTTAGAAAATCGTGTAAATCAGTATGAAGTGGAAATTCAATTATTTCAAGAAAACGAGGATACGTTAAGATTACATGGCATTACTCTTGACAAAGATACTTTTTATAGATACGGCTCCGAAATATCTACAAAAAAAGTTCAAGAGATTGTTAATGTCAAATGATTATAAAATAAAAAAAGTTTCCACTTTTTATTCTGATGCTGGGTTTAAAATCATAAAATTTGGGATCTACAGTGAGAATAATGAGCTTGGTTATGTAAAGATATCCTGGATACCTTGGAATAAATGGGCGGAAACATATCCAAATATATGGGAATATTTATTTCGAATTGAAGGTTGGGGAGGATGTGAAATTAAAGATCGGGCTGATTTATCTTTGTTGACGAAAGAGCAGATTATAGAAATTTCAAAAATGAGAAACAATAAAGTTTCTTTTGAGGAGATGGAAAAGTCTGTAGTGGGAAATTACAATGAAGCTTTTGAAAAATTTAGAGACAAATATGTAGATAAACCATATATTGAATATGTTTATGTTAAGAAATCATATAGGAGACAAGGGATAGCTAAATTAATGTATATATATGTTAGTCATTGGTTATGGGATAATTATAAATTAGAGTTAAGGAGTGGTGATATTAGAACTCCAGATGGGGATTGGTTATGGTTATCAATTTTAAAAAAATGGGATAATATTGTCAAAATTGATAATCAATATAAAATAAAAATAAGGGAAAGGGTTTGACATAGAGCAAGAGAGCTTTATAAAGAGAGCATAGCTTAAAATGTAACCAAGAATTCAGGAAAATTTTATGAATGTATGTGCTGAAGCCCCTTTGAAAAGTTTTGCGAAATTAATGACAAGTGGAGTTGGGAAAGATTTTGTTCCCTTAAATTCATTGATAAGGTCAGGGAATTTGAAGATTCCTACGACGACTGCGATTTTCAATATGACGCCTGCGACAATGTGTCCAGCATTAGCTAGAGGTTTATGTACAATTTACAATGTGGAAGGAAAACATCGTTGTTATGCGATGAAAGCGGAAGGGCCAAGAACTCCTAATGTATTGCCTTTTCGAGTTCGTCAGTTAAAATTTTGGAAGAAAGTGACTGCTGAAGAGTTTGCTTATCAATTTATTTTGATCAATTCATTGAAAGAAAAAGCTTGGACGAAGTTACGTTTTAATGAGGCGGGGGATTTCATGACTCAAAAATGTGTTGATAAAGCTGACAAAATTGCAATGTATTTAGCTCGATATGGGATTAAAACCTATTGTTATACTCATCGTTCTGATTTAGATTATTCTGAAGTGAAACATTTGATTATCAGTGGATCGGGATTTAAGAAAGAAGGGGTTTCAAATATTTTTAAGACAGTATTGGATTTGAAAGATAAGCCGAAGGGATGGAGTGTTTGCCCTATGGATTGTCGGAATTGTGATAAATGCAGTACAAGGGGGCAGAAAATAGTTGTAAAAATGCATTGACAAATAAGAAGAAAGGATTAAAGTAAGGATTATGGAAACAAATACTGTAGAAGAAGTTAGAATCCCTTGTGAGCATGGATCTACAAATTGTAAAAGTGATTTGGGATTTTTAGAATTTCCTTTAGTTATTTTTGCTTTTGCAACGGTTGTATGGGCGCTAGGAAAAGGATATCGTTAAATTTATTGAAGAAGGAGGTTATTACAATGAATGAAGAAACAAAAACAATATTGGGTTGTATAGGCATTATTGCCGTAATTGTAGCAGTAGCTATTTTTGGAGGTTCATTTCTTATTGGAATGGGAACTAGCATTTTAGAATTTTTTGGAGCAACAGCAGTTCCTGGGGTTTTGTCTTTTCTTGTTGGATTAATTGTGTTTGTATTAATTTTCAAACTTCTTTTAATTCCTGTTGTTCTTTTTTTAATTGTCGTATTTGGGTTTGTTTTGGAATTTATTGTTAAATGAATTTACAAGAAAAACTTTTAAATGAGGTCAATAAGCTTACTCGTTATGAATTGGAGTTAATTGGAGGAGGATCAGATTTTATTGATAATGCGATTATGTCAGAAGACAAAAATGGGGATTATGTTGAAATTTCTGAAGTGAAAAAAATTTTTGAAAAACATTTGATCAAGGATAAAACATGAAGGATTTAGATAAAATGATTAAAGAATATCATAATCTCAAAGATCAAGCAGAAAATCTTAAGAGAGAAATTTTTTCTGACATTACTGTTGATGTTTTAAAAGAACGCATTATTCTTCTATGTGAACAAATTATGAGAGGAAGAGAGGAACCTCAAACTTGTTCTGAACAATATTCCATTCCTTCTTCTATTGCTCGCAAAAAAGATATGGAACTAAGTGATCCTTTGTTCCATTATGATATCAATGAATGTGATTTTGAAATAATTGAAGATAGAGTTAAGATTCTACTTGAATCATGGTTTCGAGGAGAATTAGATTCAAGTTATGAATTCAACATCCCTTTGGTTGAATCAAGTTTCAATAAATATCTCAGAGAAGAATCAAAAGCTGCGAATGAACGTGAGCAAAAAGTCAAAGTACTGAAGGCAGTTGAAGATAAAAAGCAAAAAAATTTAGAGCTTCAACTGCTTAGAGAGTTGAAAGCAAAATATGAAATTCGAGAAAAAACTTCTCATTAAGATTGACAAAAACCCTTAACCTATAGTAAGCTAATTCCATGAAGTTATATATTTTATTTGGACAGAGAGAGTGCCGTTACGACGGAGAGTTTGCTCCCGAAGCTTTGGAAGTTGTTGACGAGTACACAATGGATGAAAATCCAGATTGGTTTAAAGAAAAGAAAAAGGAATATAGAAGCAATTCTTTTTTTTCTTCTGTAAAAGAAATTGTGGTTAATGTTTCTGAAGCTGAGATTGACAAAATCTTGAATGGATTTCCTGAAGTCAAAGGAGAAATCGAACAACCTTCTTCCCAAGGTGGTAGTGAAATAGAGCCAGATGGCAACCCCCTACATATCAACTAATTATGCATTGTGATACAACTCAATTTTGTGATTTCACGAACTTCTTTTACGACAAGAAGAAAGAAGCCGAGAAGCAACTTGGTCTTGTTTTGAATGGAGCAAATAGGAACTATGAATTCGCACAAAAAGTGCAGAGACTTGCTTATTCAATTTCTTTCAAAAATGATGTTGGACGCAATGCTTTTGAATTTGAACAATTTCAAAAAGAATTTAGCAAGCTTTGTGAGGAGTGGAATGAAGAACGTGGTTATTACATTTTTAATGATGCTTTACCAAAAATTTATGAATATATTGGGAAAGCAATTTCAGTTGGAGAAAACAGTCGATTAATTGGGGAAGAATATAAGGAAAAAGCATGAGTGCTAGAACTGAAAAAAAGGGAGAAGGTTTGGACCCTAATGAAGTGTTGGATATTTATTATCCTAAATATTTTGCAGAATTAATCTCAAAAGGTGGGGAGGTTGCAAGGAAAGAAATGTTTCAAGCAGTAACTCGTATTCTTCGAGAACATGATTTTGGAGAAGAAGGTTATTTTGAGACTCATGATGATCTTCAAAGATATGTTAATGAAGCAAATCATCAAGTGCTTTCAGCTTTATTTGAAGAAGGTGGAAGAGCAGCAAAAAGAGTTTTTAAGAATTATCTTTTAACAATATGGTTAGCTAGAAAGCAATAAAAATAAATACAGATTAACATTTTTGTATTATTGAAATATTTATAAGATTAATTTGTAATAAAAACTTGTATTTTCATATATTATTTGTATAAAAATACAAGATGAAAAAGTTAAGGATCAATAAAGGAAAAATTTCACGGGATGAAGTTATTTCATGTTTAGAAGATAAGTATGGATCATTGTCTGAAGCAGATTGTAGTAAAATGAAATTTGAATATGAGGTATATGGGTTAACATTATTTCAAGTGAATGACATTGTAAATAGAAGAACCTGGTTGGTTGATAATGTAGTTGATGACGGATATTTGTTCCCAACAATAGAGTATGAATTTCAGGGGTATGATCATTTCGCAAAAACAAATGCGATAAAAGTTATTATTGATAATTTATGTTGTTATTTATATGGTTCTGTATAATGTTCTTATCATATTTCGTGGACCTATGGTGTAAAGGTAGCACAAAAGTTTTTGGCGCTTTTGGTTTCTGTTCGATTCAGAATAGGTCTGCCAATAAATGGTTTGGGTTATAAAAAGTTAAAAACAACTCAAAAAAAACTTGCAAAAATCAAAAAGAAGGTTATATTAGTTACATGAAGATTTTTACTACAACATTTACATTTACGGATCAAGCATTGACTTGAGGGGAATTGTATTGTTGTAAACTCTAAACCCGTTCAAGTCTGAACGGGTTTTCTGTTTTTATTGTTCTTTGATTTATTTATATTGGGATGGTAGCTCAGGGGTAGAGCGTGGGCCTGAAGAGTCTAGCGTCGGAGGTTCGATTCCTTCTCATCCCGCCATTTTAAAAATGCCTCCTTAGCTCAACGGTAGAGTCGTTCACTAGTAATGTTCAGATGTTGGTTCGATTCCAACAGGAGGTTCCATTTGAGAAAAAAGAAAAAACCTATTGACATTCTTTCTAAAAGATGTATATTAGACTTGTAGACGGAATAAGGCAAGGCATCAAGTGAGCGATGTCGGGATTGACGGCGATGAAGTGGGGCCAGTCAATATTGGGGTTTTCTTTGACAATTTAAAAACGAGTTTGGTGTAAGACACATTTGAGACTATAGGCATATAGTTAAGAAATGTTGGGATATTTAAACGTTAAGAAAGACCATAAAGGGAACAATGCTAGTATGTGAAATCCTTTTCGGTTCATGCACAATCTGATGAGATAGGAATTAAGTTATCGGCTTATTAACTCGTTATATTTTATTATGGGCGGCGGCTGAGACATACGCACTAGTTCTTGTTTGGGAGAAGTAACCCTTAACGATAATGCCGAGTATACCCGCCCACCATTTTTCTCGCTTATTCGTAGAATCATAATCCTTTGAGAGATCGTTGGAGGACGTAAATGCATATGAAAAAGAATGCCTATGGGTATCAATTGTAAATCCCATCCGTTATAAGCGAGTGTTTTTGCCTTCTGTAGCTTAATGGTAAAGCAGGTCACTTGTAATGATCAGATGCGGTTCGATTCCGACAGAAGGCTCATGACTTTGTAGTGACATTTCGAAAGGATGGTTTGGCTCTTTTCTTGTATAATTACAGAAAGGAGTTTTTATGAAAAGAAATGGGTTAAGTTGTAGTGAAGCTGGCAAAATGGGATATAAAGCTTCTCTTAAATTTAGAAAAAAGAAGAAAAAAGAAAGAGTTCAAAAATATTTAGAAAAACCAACTAAATGTCAACATTGTGGGAAAGAATTTCCTTATAAGAAACGAAAAAACAAATATTGTAATAGTTCTTGTGCCGCCTCCGAAAATAACAAAGGAGTTAGGAGATGGGGCAATGATCCTGGTTATTGTCTAAATTGTAAAAATAAATTAGATAGTGCGAACAAAAAATATTGCAATTATTACTGCCAACATACTTACAAATGGGAATTAAGGAAAAGTAAAATAATTGCATCTAACGAAGAGAAAAGTTCTAAAGTAGCAAGAAGATTTTTAAAGGAAACACGAGGTTGTAAATGTAGTATTTGTGGGTTAGATGAATGGATGGGACAAGAAGCCCCATTGATATTAGATCATATTGATGGAAACTCTCAAAACAATTCTCTTGATAACTTACGCTTAGTTTGTGCAAACTGTGACATGCAACTACCCACATATAAGGGGAAGAATAAAGGCAAAGGCAGATACTATAGAAGAAAAAGATACAAAGAGGGGAAAAGCTATTAATCAGAATGTCGGGGGTTCGAATCCCTCCTCGGGCTCCATTTTAATCCCGACAAAATGTCGGGATTATTGTCGGGATTTTTTATAAAAATAATGTTTGACAACGAATAAACATTTGCTATAACAGAGTCATGAAAGAAATAAAATTAACTCATCCAACTGGCGAAAAAGAAAGCATTGATTTAGACGCTTATCCTGCGATTAAAGAAATGTTTACGGCAGACAATGCTGGTCGAGCCAAACCGTTGAAAGTTAATTTTCAAGCAACATCTAAAAAGAGAACCGCATTAATCCAAGTAACAGAACATCGTAGCTCCACAACAAAATGGATGCATAACAATATTGTTCGCATTTTTGTTAATAAAGATTGGAGTTATGGATATTTTGTTAATGAGGAATTGGTCTTTTCAAAATTTGATGAAAAACAGAAAACGAGTTATCTCAAGTGCAAAAGTGATCAAGAACAATTTGAAATTCCCATTGAGGATGCCCAACATTTGATTGATGTAGGCATAAACCCTTATGGAAAGCAAAATCTCATTGAGAAATGTTCATGACAAATTCGACAAATTCGACAAATTCGACAAATTCGATAGATTTAGACGAAATGATTAATAGTGCATCACTTGAAGATGCTTTGGCTGAAGCAGAATATGAAGCTCAATGTTGGAAAGAAATAGAAGAAGATGAAAATACTTTGGAAGGAAGAGTTCGCATGTGGCAAAACATGTCTCCTTCTGAAATGAGATTGCGTTGTGGAGAAATGACTGGACAAGAAATCAGAACAGTTAAAGCAGTATTAAATACTATTTTGCCAAAGGATAAATCATGAATATTAAAGTATGCGAAGCATTGAGAACAGCAACTCATGCATCCTCTTTAATTTCAAAGGGAATTGGTGATTTGATTGATGTTAGAGATGATGACCAAGAAATTTACACTCATAATTTAGAAGCAGCAAAAGAGTTTCTTATCCGGGCATTATCTCAAATTAAAAATGACAATTTTGAGGTTTCAGAAGAAGTTTGTAATCTTGCTTCTAGTTTTCATACTTTACTAAGAAAATGTTGTGAGAGTCTTTCTTCAACATTATTGTATTGTGCAATCAAAGATCATCCTGATCAATGGAATGCAATTCTAGGAAATGTCACAGAATTAATTGAATCTGAAAAATTTAATTTTGAAAAAGAAGATTTGGATGTTTTGAAACTTTTAGAATTGGCAGATACATTTGATGACATGTTTGAATTAGAAGCAGCATTGAAATTTTTTTCTTTGGAAGAACCTGATGTTGCCAAAATGAAATGGGTAATTATTCGGGCATGAGTGATTTGGATTAGTGAAGATTGGGGCAAGAAAGAGTTTGGAATTTTTTATTGACAATTGAAATAAAATGAATACAAAGGATATATTATGGGATCATTAACACTTTTTGCTATTGTTCTTTTTTTTTAACTCTTGGAATTACTTTTTCTAGAGGCAATACGGAACTGAATAAAATATTTATTTTTGCAACATTGAGCTTTTTGTTTGGAGTGTTCTTGGGGATACCAATCGAACGTTATTTCAGAAGGGATGAAATTAAAAAGAAAGAAGTTGGTACATATCTTTTGAATGAGAGTTCCAAGAAAATCTTTAAAATTTACACAAGAGAAGAAATTATTGAACAATACAAGAAAAGTATTGACAATAAGGAATAATTGAGTATATTTTAGAAATGAAAACACGCCCAGTTAGCTCAGTATAAATTTAAAATGCCCCTATGGTGTAACTGAACAGCACACGAGCCTTCTAAGCTCATAGTCTAGGTTTGAGTCCTAGTAGGGGTACCAGTTTCCCAATGAATTTCTCTATGACAATTAGCACAAAGCAATATGCATTTATTTAACTCTTGAGTTATTCTTTCATCAAATTTTGTTAATTTACAATTACTTATGTTGAATTCTTTATTGTCGTTAATATGGTGGAATTCTAAAGCATTTGGGCATTTATCATAACCACATTTTTCACACTTAGAACCTTTATATTGAATGCATTTTATTTTAAACTTTCTTTGTCTAATTAAGGTCTGTTCGATAGAACATTTTTTACAATAAACAGAACTTCCCTTTATCCCTCTTCTATTATAAAATTCTTCTATGTTTTTTTCAGTTTCGCATTTAGGACAAATCCTTTTGGTTTTTACTGGATTTTCTAATATTTTAGTATTATGACCTTTAAAGGGAGAACATTTTAAGCAATATTTCCTGTTACAAAAATTTCTTTTTTTACCTTTTATAATCATTGAACTTGGGAATTTAGATTTGCATTTTTTACATATTTTCATAACTATCCTTGTTGGATAATCTATTTTCTTTATCCAACAAAGAAAAATCTCTTTTTTTATTGACAAAATGAATTAAATTAGTATTTTAATATCGAATCCCTCACTGGGTGCCATTTTAAAAGAAGACGAATAACAATCTAAACATGGGATGGAATAATAAATTCATAGAAATGAGTTATGAGTATTAAATTGTCTAAAACCTTTCGCTAAATATCATCCTCGGATATTCACTGAATAAATTATTTAATGAGTTAATATTAATAAAAACTTAGAACTCTCATCCCACCTTTTAAACATGAAAAAAGAAATCACAACTATTGACTTAGGAAAAAAATATAAAGGAGGAAATCCTTATTCTATTTTCTTTTGCTATCCCAAGGGGGTTTCTCCTTTTATTTTAAAAGGAGGGCATATTGAATGCACTAGAGGAATTTCTAAAGCGCTTGATAATTTCGAGGGGGAGGGAGGTTCTAAGATTGACATTCCTTGCCTAGTACACAAAAGAATTTATTTTGAAGAAACATTACTTGATCCGGTAGATTTTCGTTCTTTTAAAATTAAAAGACCAAAAACTGAATATATGCTTTTAAATTGTCCTGGGTTCACTCTCACTCCATTAACAAAAGAAATTTATGTTGATAGTACCAATCCCAATCATAGAAGCAACAAAAGAAGATATTTTGTGTTAGACAACAACACTAAAGATATTGTTGCAAAATTTCGAAGAGTTCCTCGTTGTTGGATTAAAGAAATTGATAAATATAGGATAGGTGTTCAAAGATCTTTTTATTAATGATTGATGGGTTTCTGTAATGAATTATAAAAAATTAAAAGAAAAACTTTACATATGGTATATTTTTAATTACCTTCCTTGGTTTAAGGGTTTACCTGCAATATCTACTCTTTATGATTGGGGATACAATGTTCGTAATTTCATTCGACCTAATCATCCTCGTTTCAGGAAAGCATACAAAAGACACGAATATAAAGATATGGATGTGTTGTTACCCGATTGTATTTTCGCAGCCTTGCTTGACTTTTGGTATGGAGAGGTTTGTCCGGAATCAATTGCTGATTGGGGAGAGGGCTGGGAGAATAGAGAATATGATGAAAATCAATTGGCTTTTGGTGAAAAGGAAATAAATAAAGCTCATTACGAAATTTATAAGTGGATGGAAAAAACTGTTAAAGATATTGAAGAAAAACTTCCTCAAATGGAAGAAGCTTGGATTAATGAAAAAAATTGTGATGAGAATGAACGTCTTGAAAAAGAATTTCTTGATGAAGAAACCCGCATTATGAAAGAGATTATTGACAAGAGATCTTGTCTCTGGACATAAAATTTGAATAAAAGAGACTAGCATGTTCTAGTCTCTTTTTGTGTATTTCTGTTGCCCTTCATCCCCCTTGGATTCTCACTTCAGAGTAAAATCCATTATTTTTGTTTTTATTCTTTACAAAAGAATAAAATTTAATATAAACGGGTCATAGCAGGAAAACTACAACCAAGTTTAAGAGGGTCATTGTAATAAATTTAAAAAAATTGACATCTTAAAACAAACCTTTATAACTAAATCTATGAAGTATCAGAACAATAATCACAAAGCAGAAATGATGGGTAACATTCAATCTATTGGGGGATTCTCTATCAAAGCGGATGGGAAAGTTTTCCAATCATTAACCTCTAATCTTTATGGTAATCAGATTGGAGCTATTTTAAGAGAATTGGCGTGTAATGCTGCTGATGCCCATAATGAAGCAGATAAGCTTCATGGAACTAACCAAAAAGATGTGCCTTTTGATGTTCATCTTCCTACTGAACTTGAACCGTTTTTCTTTATTCGAGATTATGGAACGGGGCTTTCTCATGAAGATATTAAGAATGTTTATTCTGTTATTTTTGAATCCACGAAAGACGATTCAAATGATGCTACGGGTTGTTTCGGTCTCGGTTCAAAAACTCCTCTTTCATATAACACAAAATCTTTCATCGTATACTCTTATCAAAATGGGAAAGAACGGAGTTACACCGCTTTCTTTCAAGAAAACGGCATTCCAGATATTGCATTTCAAGATGAGAAAAAGACTAACGAAGTTGATGGTCTTAAAGTTTATGTGACTTGTCGTAAAGATGACATTCCATCGTGGCATGAAAATGCGAAGATTTTTCTTTCCTTTCACAAAAGTCCTGCGGCTAACGTTCTCAACCCCTCTTTCGAATTTAAAAATGAACAAGTTTTTCTTGAAAGTAGCAATTGGAAAATCTTTGAAGAATCTTCTCAAAGAGATAATTATATTTTGATGGGAAATGTTCCTTATCCAATTTCAATCCCTAATATTCTTAATAGTGGAGATGAAGTTGGTTTGTATGAATATAAAAGAGAATTAACAGATGTTCTTAATAATCTTGAAAGCAAAGGTTTTGTGTTAGAATTGCAAGTTCCAATTGGAGATGTTACACCTCAATTATCTAGGGAGGAGTTGTACTATGATGTTGCAACTTGTAAGAATATTTTAAAAGCATGTGCAACTTTTAAAGAAGAATTGATTTCAATGATTAAAAATCGTTTGAACGAGCTTCAAAATTATGATTCATATTTTGAAGCTTGTATGGAATACACCAATCTTTCAGAACGTAAGTTTTCTTTTTTATCAAACGAAGGGTTCTCTAATCCTCAATGGAATGGTGATATCCCCGATCTTTATAAATCAGCTTTTAATGGATGGTTAATACGTACAGTTATGTCTCTTGATCCATTAGGAATTGAGTACACAATGTATGCATCTCATTATTCTCGTGGAGGCCAATATGTAGTTAAAGCTAAAAAAGATGTTGTCCTTGATTTGAAGAATATGTTCAAAGAAGGCACTATTTTTGTAGTTGGAAAAGGGAGAGGTTATAAATCTAAATGTCGTTATTGGGTGAAAGAAAATTCCGCGTATATTGTAGGGTCTGCTCATGCTAAAATTATTCTTTTTGAAGAAGAAGATTTTAATTTATTAAAAGAAGTTATTGGAATTAAAGATTCCATGATGAATAAATGTAGTCCCAAATATAATGAGGCACTAGGATATAAATTTAACAAACTCAATTATTTTGATATTGATGAAATGGAAAAACCTTCCCGTTCAAGTTATAGAGCTGGTTATATCCCGAAGGAAGGCAGAGTTACTAAAGATTCTTTGAGGGCAAATGTTATTTGTCATATGGAAGATGGGAAAAGAGTTCAATCCTATGGGGATTTTGGAGAAGATGTTATTGTTTATGGAGACGATGAAGCCACTGTTGTGTATTGTTCATTACAAAGGGGAAGTCGTCAATATGTTGACAACTCTTTCTTGGAAGAATATCGCAAAAAATATTTAAATCTTGATCTTAATGATATTAATGTATTTGATTGTTCGGTATATGATCATATCAAAGTGATTGATATCAAAGGCAAAACTGATTCGGCCTCTTTTAAGAAAGCTAAACGTTTCGGATGGATTCCAGTTGAAGAGTATGTTCAAGAATGGCTTGCCGTAAATGAGGATAAAATTCTCGCAATAACAGAATACAATTATGCTAAAAATTTGAAAAAGGTTTGTTCTGAAGTTGCAGAGTTGCACCCAAAAATTGCAGAATATGATGAAAAACGAGATGAATTAATAGATAATATTAAAAAGGTCATGGAAGAATTAGAAGTTTCCCCCTCTAGGTCCGTTTCCATGCCTGTCTTTAAAAAACTTGAAGATTTGTCTATAATTAAAGAAATCAAAGAATTAGAGAAAATGAGTGAAAACCCTACTTTGGAAGAACTTGTAAATTGTTATAATTATTCTAGTTATTCTAGTAGAAGGATGTTTAAAAGATTTTGGGATGCTCTCAAGTTTCATGTTAAATGGGCATATGATGATGAACTTAACCCGATTAACGTAGAAAGTGTTTTATCTGAAATTAAAGTTGCATCCGAAAAAACAGAAAAAACAGAAGAAACAGAAGAAACAGAAGAATGTGCTTAAAATAAATGAAAATAAAGCTTGTAATTTGGAAAATAAATTCTAATATAAACGCATTATCCAAAGGAGTATGAATATGAACGTAAATGCTATTTTTCAAAATAATGCAATATTGATTACCTTCGATGGTAACACTCATTGTATTGATGATTCGAATCCGAATTATGATCAAATTTTTGAACATCTCAAAAACAAAGATTATGAATCTGCCAAATCTCTTTGTGAGTTGACTTTCGAAATTATCAATTGGGGAGACGAAGAATTGACTGTACAAGGAGGGGAAATCACTTTCTTAGGCAAATCATTAGGAGATAGTTTTACTAGACGAGTGCTTCAAATGATGGATGAGAATCAAGATCGTGAACCTCTCAAGAAATTTCTTTCCAAATTGTTCAAGAATCCTTCTAATCGCAGTATTGAGCAGACTCCCCATTTCCTTTATGCTTGCGATCTTCCTATTACAAAAGATGGGAATATTCTTGCCTACAAAAAAATTCGCAAGGATTATACGGATTGTTATTCGGGAACAATTGACAATCATCCTGGGGCAGTAGTGAAAGAAGATCGTCGTCTCATTTCGGATGATCCCCACATAATGTGTCACAAGGGCTTGCATGTTTGTTCTTTCGATTATCTTCGAAGTTTTAGAGGGGAACGTATGGTTGTTTGCGAAATCAGTCCCGAAAATATTGTGGCAGTTCCTGTTGACCACCATCGCACTAAAATGCGAGTATGCGAGTATAAGGTTCTTGAAGAACTTGAAGATTTTGAGAATGTTGATCCAAGGGACATCTATGAAAGGGAATCTGTATGGTCAGTTGCACCAGAGAAATCTGAATTGGAGGAAGATGACTACTATGACGAAGAAGAATTTGATGTAGAATCTGATGCGGAACAACGTCACGTTTTTCGAGAAAAAGCCAAGTCTCAACCAAGGGATGTGAAAGGTCACTTTATTAAGATTGAGAATAAGGAACATGCAGTTGAACTTTTCAAAGAAGGTCGTATTTCTGCGGGAACTGTATTGGATTGTTTTGGATTTGATCCCAATCAAAAAGTTGATTCTTCTTTGAATAATTCCACCAATTCTCAACTTAGAGATAAGAATGGACGTTTCATGTCTAAAGGGAAAAACTGTCTCGGAGGTTCTAATTAATGGCACGATTGAACTACATAAAAGGGGGGGACTTACTCTCCCCTCGCTTCCAAGCTGATTCTGTTAATATTATTCTCCATTGTTGTAATTCAGAAGGAATTATGGGAGCTGGAGTAGCTAAGGCCCTTTATAAGAAATGGCCTCAAGTTAAAAAGCAATATCTCCTTTGGAATGAGATGACACAAAAAGGATATCATTTAGAGGAGGAACTCGGAATTGAAAACTACTCTCGCAAATATCAGTATCATTTTCCTAATCCTTCTATCAGACGCTTTGGTCTTGGAAATGTGCAACTAATTGGGGTTGAAGGAGATAGTGAATATGAGAATTTTTTGGTAGCCAATATGATCGGGCAAAAAGGAATTCGTCCCAATAATGTTGGAGTCCCTCCTGTTCGATATGTAGCCTTTCAAACAGCATTTTCGTTTCTCAAAGATATGCATGCCGAATCTGAAGTGGGAATTACTATCCATGTTCCATACCTTATGGGATGTGACTTAGCTGGAGGAGAATGGGAAATGATCGAAGAGTATCTTAAGCGATATTTTGTGAACAATGATATCGAAGTAAAAATTTATGATTTATTCGGGAAGTATCCCCATTATCCTGTCTTAGATGATGAATAAAAAA
>Ga0194137_10000133_pt1 | contig 49788 bp, 42 predicted proteins | sample TARM_MetaG_T3_14_FD_134025 | JGI IMG/M metagenome (GOLD analysis project Ga0194137, IMG submission 134025) | Freshwater microbial communities from Pennsylvania, USA, analyzing microbe dynamics in response to fracking - TARM_MetaG_T3_14 (version 2) | ecosystem: Environmental > Aquatic >...
ACTTCGCCCTCCCAGCCGGCCGACTGCAGGGCCTCGCCGTCGATGAAGACCATGTCGTTGTTGAAGCGGTGCAACGGCGTCTTCGTGCCCTCGCGATCGCGTTGCCACCAGCCCATGGGCTGGGCGGGGAAGAGGGTCGCCCACTTGGTGCGCCAGAGGTTGCCGCCCAGGCTCTGCCATTCGGTGGCGACGCGCGTGCCCTTGAGGACCGGCACCTCGTCCAGATAGGGCTGGATGGTGATGCCCTGGTTGAGCTGCAGGCCGCCCGTGCGATAGCGGCCGCCGCGCATGACGATGGCGTCGCCGCTGACGACTCGGGATATCGCTGCCTCGATGGTGGTGGGCTCACTGAGCGAGTTGCCGGACACCTCGGGTCTGCCGTCGGGCGAGACGAAGTAGACATGGGCTGCCTTGGGCACGGCATAGCGCTGCGGCACCGGGCCATAGGGGCCGCCCGAGGGCTGGGCGCACGTCGCAGCGCTCAGCAGCAGACCGATGGCGCCGGCGCACCGGCGCCAGTTCGACAGGGAAAAACGGGGAGGAAAGAACGGGGGCATGCAGTCTCCTGGCGGGCCGTTGGTGTGTTCGCGCCGGACAAAGATAGCGCTACCAATCTGTGAGACCGAACGCTACCACGACTGCGAAGCCGTCGCGCGAACGCGTGCCTGCCAGAGAATTTGTACTTATGTCTACATTCCTATAGTCTCAAATACATGAATATGGATCGAGCCTCCTGGTTGCTGCTGGTCGTCTCCCTGCCCAGCTCGGGCGCCACCGCCCGCATGCGCATTTGGCGCGGGCTCAAGGCCATGGGCTGCGCGGCGCTGCGCGACGGGGCCTATCTGCTGCCCGGCGGCGGCGAACGGGAGCAGGCGCTGCAGGCCCTGGCGGACGACTGTCTGCGCGAAGGCGGCAGCGCCTGGCTGACGGCCGTCCAGCCGCGCTCAGCCGACGAGGCAGCCGCCTTCCGCCAACTCTTCGACCGTCACGCGGACTACGCCGAACTGCGCCAAGGGTGGAAGGCCGCGAACGCCGGCCTCGCCAGCCTGGCCGCCGTTGAACTGACACGCCTTCAACGCAAGCTGCAGCGCGAGTTCGACGCGCTGCGCGCCATCGACTTCTTTCCCGGTGAAGCCGCCCTGGAGGCCGAGGCCGCGTGGAGCGACTTCAGCCGGCGCATCGAGAGCCTGCTGTCGCCCGGCGAGCCGCAGGAGACCGCCGGCCGCATCCCCCGCCTGCAGATCGCTGACTACCAGGGCCGCACCTGGGCCACGCGCCGGCGCCTCTGGGTGGACCGCGTCGCTAGCGCCTGGCTGATACGTCGCTTCATCGACGGCCAGGCCCGCTTCCAGTGGCTGGCCCAGCCCGCCGACTGCCCGCCGCAAGCCCTGGGCTTCGACTTCGACGGTGCGGCCTTCACTCACGTGGGCAACCGCGTGAGTTTCGAGACGCTGATGGCCAGCTTCGGCCTGGAGAACGACGCGGCGCTGCTGCGCCTGGCCGCCATCGTCCATGCGCTGGACATCGGCGGCGACTCGGTGCCCGAGGCCAGCGGCTTCGAGGCCGTGATGTCCGGGGCCCGCGAACGCCTCGCCGATGACGACGCCCTGCTGGCCGAGATGAGCACGGTGCTCGATTCCTTCTACGCCCACTTCCAGCGCGAGGCCACCGCCCGATGAACGCGACCGTGAACGACACGCCCGCGCCGCCGCGCTACGGCCTCTGGCAGATCGTGCGCTATATGCTGGCCCTGGGCAGCTGGGGCTTCGGCGGCCCGGTGGCGTTGGTCGGCTATATGTACCGCGACCTGTTCGAGAAGCGCGGCCGGATCTCGGAGGCCGAGTACAAGGAAGGCATGGCCCTGGCGCACCTGATGCCCGGGCCGCTGGTGGCCCAGCTCGCCATCTACCTGGGCTATGTGCACTACCGCGTGCTCGGCGCCACGCTGGCGGGCATGGCCTTCGTGCTGCCGTCCTTTCTGATGGTGGTCGCCATCGGTGCGGCCTACACGGCGTTTGGCGGCATCGCCTGGATGCAGGCCGTGTTCTACGGTGTTGGCGCGCCCGTCATCGCCTTCATCGCCATGAGCGCCTACAAGCTGACGACGAAGGACATCGGCCGGGACAAGCTGCTGTGGGCCATCTTCGCGACCAGCGCCGCCGAGACGGTGGTCACCAAGTCCAAAGTGATCTGGGTCTTCCTCGGCGCGGGCGTGCTGGTCTGGCTGCTGCGCGCGCCACCGAAATGGTTCTCTCGCGGGCAAGTCAACAGTGTCGCGGCGCCGCTGGTGGTCTTCTTCGCGCTGGACAGCCTGGACTGGCACAAGCTCGGCCAGATCGGCGCCTACTTCGCCTATGCGGGCAGCTTCGTCTTCGGCTGCGGTCTGGCCATCGTGCCCATTCTGTACGGCGGCGTCGTCCAGGACTACCACTGGCTGAATGACCGGCAGTTCGTCAATGCCGTGGCGGTCGCCATGATCACGCCCGGCCCGGTCGTCATCACGACGGGCTTCATCGGCCTCCTCGTGTCCGGCTTCTGGGGCGTGGTCGTCGCCGCTGCAGGCACCTTCATCCCCTGCTACCTCTTCACCATCCTGCCTGCACCCTACTTCAAGAAGCACGGCAAGCGCCCCGGCATTGTCGCCTTCGTCGACGGCGTGACGGCGGCCGCCATCGGCGCCATCACCGGCGCCGTCATCGTCATCGGCCAACGCTCCATCAGCGATATGGCGACGGCGGCCCTGGCACTCACCACGGTCGCCGTGCTGTGGCGCTTCAAGAAGCTGCCCGAGCCCATCGTCGTCATCATCGCCGCCCTCGCGGGATTGCTGCTCTATCCGCTTGCCCACCCCTGACGCCCGGGAACTGCCATGGACCTGCAGATCATTGGACTGCCCTCAGCCCCCGCCGGCCTGCGCGGCGGCATCGACGCCTGGGCGCCGACCGGGCCGTGATGGCAAAGCAATGAGCCCGCGCCTGGCCCTGCTTTACCCCGGCGACCGCGCCGCCCGCCAGCGCAGCGACCCGGCCGAAAGCCGTTTCGCGGCACTGTTCGACGCCTTTGCCGCCGCTGGCGTGGCGGCCGAGCCGGCGGTCTATCACGATGACTTCGCCGACGAAGTGGCCGCGCAGCTCAGCGGCGTCGACGGCGTGCTGGTCTGGAGCAACCCCATCGAGGGCGGTCGCCGGCGTGATCGGCTCGATGCCATGCTGCGCGACCTGGCCCGGGGCGGCGTCTTCGTCAGCACGCACCCGGACACCCTGCTCAAGCTTGGCACCAAGGACGTCCTGGTCAACGTGCGCGACCTGCCCTTTGGCAGCGATGCCGCGCGCGTCGACAGCCCGGCCCAGCTCGCCGAAGACCTGCCGGAGCGCCTGCTGCGCGGCGCGCGCGTGCTCAAGCAGCACCGCGGCCACAGCGGCATCGGCGTCTGGCGTGTCGAGCAGCTGCCGGCTTCGCCCCTGCTGAAGGTCCGCCACGCGCAGCGCGGCAGCGAGGAAGAGTTGCTCGACCTGCCGGCCCTGCTGCAGCGGCTGGCGCCCTATTTCGAGCCACAGAACGGCGGCCATATCATCGACCAGGCTTGGCAGCCGCGCATCGCCGATGGCATGGTGCGCGCCTATCTCGTGGCGGATGGGGTGGCGGGCTTCGGCCACCAGGCCATCAATGCCTTGCACCCGAGCGAGGCCATCCCGGGCCCGCGCCTCTATCACCCGGCCGACCTGCCGGCCTTCCAGACGCTCAGGCGGTTGCTGGAGACTAGCTGGATCGCGCTGCTGAGCCAGCGCCTCGGGCTGGAAAGAGAGCGGCTGCCGCTGCTGTGGGACTGCGACTTCATGTTCGGCGAGCAGCCGGGCAGCTTTGTGCTGTGTGAGATCAACGTCAGCAGCGTGTCGCCCTTCCCGCCGTCGGCGATTGCACCGCTGGTGGCGGCCACGAAGGCGCGGCTCAGCGCGGCTTAGGCCCGACCAGCCCCAGGGCCAGCGCGATGCCCACCAGCACGACGCCGCCGCCGATGACCATCTGCGTCGTGACGGCCTCGCCGAGAAAGATGGCACCCCACAGGATGGCGAAAAGCGGGATCAGAAAGGTCACCGACACCGCATTCGTCGGCCCCACCCGGCTCATCAGCCGGAAATAGAGGATGTAGGCCAGGGCCGTGCACAGGCCCGCCAGTCCCACAGCGGAGCCCCAGGCACCAACGCTTGGCATGGCCGCGGGCCAGAGCCAGGCGGCGGGCAGGGCCAGCATCAGGGCCGCGGCGAACTGGCTGCCGGTGGCCACGGCCAGCGGCGAAGCGCCCGTCAGGTAACGCTTGGTGGCATTGGCTGCGACGCCGTAGCAGAAGGTGGCCCCGGCGCAGGCCAGCACGGCAAGTAGACCGCTGTGGTCCGCCCCGGGCTTGAAGCTGGCCTTGTCCCAGGCCAGGAAGGCCACGCCCGCGAAGCCGATGACGAGGCCCAGGACGCGCCATGGCGTTAGGCCCTGGCGCAGCCAGACGAAGGCGACGACGGCCGTCCACAGCGGCGTCGTCGCGTTGACGATGCTGGACAGGCCAGCCGTGATGGACAGTGCCGCGAAGGAGAACAACGCGAAGGGGACGGCGCTGTTCAGCGCGCCGACGAGCAGCAGGCCCTTCCAGTGCGCGCGCAATTCGGCCAGCTGGCCGCGCGAGGCAAGCAAGGGGATCAGCATGACGCTGGCCAGGCCGACGCGCACGGCGGCCAGCGTGATAGGACCGAATTCATGGGCGCCCAGGCGCATGAAGAGAAAGGACGCGCCCCACAGGGCGGCGAGCAGGACGAGCTCGCCGATATCGAAAGCCTTCATGCCGTGGCGCCCTCCAGGCTCAGCAAGGCCTTCTTGCGTTCCAGGCCGCCGGCATAGCCCGTCAGCGAGCCGTCGGCACCGACGACGCGGTGGCATGGGATCAGCACCGAGATCGGGTTGCGGCCGACGGCAGCGCCCAGGGCTCGCGCCGCCTGTGCCCGGCCGAGGCGTTCGGCCAGATGGCCATAGGTGTCTGAGGCCCCCGGCTCGATCTGCAGCAGGGCCTGCCAGACCTCGCGCTGGAAGGCCGTGCCGGCCGGGTCCAGCGGCGGCAGCTTGAAAGGCTTGCCGCTGAAATAGGCCGTCAGCGCGGCCGCGGTGGCCGACAGCACGGCGTCGCGGCCATCGTCGTCGGGCACGCCCAGCGGCCCGGGATGATGCTTCTGGCCGTCGAACCACAGGCCCGACAGGCCCGCGGCGCTGCGCGCGGCCGTCAGCGGGCCAAGGGGCGTCGCGATGCGGCGCTGCAGGATGTGATGGCTGTTCATGATGCGTGTCTCCACAGATGAAGGACGGCGTAGCTCCGGAAGGGGCGGTAGCGCTCCGCGGCTTCGAGATAGGCCTTGGGCGATACGAGGTCGCTGCCGGTGCTGAGCGCCTTGCGCAGCACGACGTCGCCGGGCGGGAAGGTATCGGGCCAGCTCCAGCCGCGCATCAGCATGTAGCTGGCCGTCCAGGGGCCGATGCCGGGGATGGCCGTCAGTTCCTCGGCCGCGGCTTCCGGCGTGCCCTCGCGACGGGCGAAGGCCAGCGTCGGCCAGGCCTGCGCCAGGGCAATGAGGCTATCGGCACGGCGGCCGATGATGCCCAGAGATGCGATCTCGTCGCGCGTCGCGGCGGCGATGCGCTCGGGTGTCGGGAAAAGGCGCACGCAGCCTTCGGGTGCTTGTGCCAATGCCTCGCCAAAACGCTCCACAAAGCGGCCCGCCAAGGTGCGTGCGGCGGCCACGGTGACTTGCTGGCCCAGCACGGCCCGCACCGTCAGCTCGAAACGATCGAGGCAGCCCGGCAGGCGCTGGCCGGGCACACCGCCCTCGCCCAGGGCCGTGGCGATGGTCTCGGGGTCGGCGTCCAGGTCCAGCCAGCGGCGCAGCAGGGGCAGCAGCGAGCCAACGGCCAGCCACAGCGTGGGGGACAGCTCGACGCCGACTTCACCGGCCTTGTCGAACGTGACGCGCAGCCAGCCGGCATGGCGTTCGCCCGCATGCACCAGAGCGAGGGAGCGCGTCACGCCGCCCTTCGCCACGACCTCGACGCCGGCGATGGCCCGCGGCGCCAGGAAGGCGAGGACGCCGGCGACGTCATAGGGCGGGCGGTAGCTCAGGCGCAGGCGCGAGACCGGCGCCGTGCCGCCGCCCTCGCGGCGCAGGGCCGTCGGCTGGAGGCGGTAGTGCTCGACGAAGGCGGCATTGAAGCGGCGCAGGCTGGCAAAACCGGCCGCGTAGGCAATCTCGCTGACGGGCAAGCTGCTGTCGGTCAGCAGGGCCTTGGCGAGCAGCAAACGGCGTGTCTGTAGGTACTGCAGCGGTGACACGCCATGCTCGGCCTGGAAGATGCGGCGCAGGTGGCGACTCGTAATGCCGAGGTGCTCGGCCAGGTCCTCGACGCTGGCCTCGGCGTCGTCGCAGGCGTCCAGCCACACGGCGGCCTGCTGGGCGAGCGTCTTGGAGGCGTCCATCGTCGTCCACGGCAGGGCCCGCGGGGCCATTTCGGGCCGGCACTTCATGCAGGGGCGAAAGCGCTCGGCCTCGGCCTGGGCCGCCGTTGTGAAGAACCGGCAGTTCTCGCGCCGCGGCAGACGGACGCGGCAGACGGGGCGGCAGTAGATGCCGGTCGACGTGACGCCGACATAGAGCCGCCCGTCGAAGCGGACGTCGTGCGCCTGCAGGACGGCGTAGGCGGCTTCGGGAGGCAGGAGTTCGGAGGACATGCGGCCAGTCTAGGCCGGCACCCTGCCAGATCCTGGCAGTTTTCGGACATGCCCCTGCGGGCCGGTGCCCGGCTCAGTGGATGTAGCGGCGGCGGATGCGGGCGACGGTGCCGTCTTCTTCAAGTTGGCGAAACGCGCCCACCCAGCGCTGCGCCTCGGCGGCATCCAGGTTCAGCGAAGCCGCCAGATAGAGCGTCGCCTCGCCAATCGTCGTCTGCAAGACAAACATCATTCGCGGCTGGCCGTATTCGTCCATCGCCGCTTCAAGCATGGGGGTCCCGGCATAGACGGCATCCAGGGCCCGTTCGCGCAATTGGCGCAGCAGGTCACGGTAGTCCTTGGACTCGATGAGAGTCGTGAATCGCTCGGCCTTCAGGTTGGCCGTGATGGGCGAGCCCCGCAACACGCCGACGCGCATGCCCCGCAACTGGTCGAGATCCAGGCGCGATTCGGTCGCCAGGGTGTAGAGGCCATAGCGCACCGTCATCAGTGGCGCCAGCCACTGGAAGCGCGCCTCGCGTTCCGGCGTACGCGCAAGCGGGAAGACGCCGTAGTGACTGCCCTGCTCCGTCATGTGCACGGCCCGGGCCCAGGGCAGGTATTGCACGGTCGCCGTCCGACCCAGGCGCTTTGCCATCGCCATCACCAGTTCCTGCCCGAAGCCGCGCGGCCCGCCGGGTGTCGACCAGGCGAAGGGAGGCAGATCCCCCGCCAGCCACTCCAGTGGCGGCCCGGCCCGCGCCGTGCCCAGCAGGGACACCGGAGCGACGAGCAACAGGCAGCGGCGCGACAGGGGCATGGCCCGACTCTAGCGCCAGCCCGGCGGCCTTACATGGCCTTGAACAGGTGGACGTAGGCGCGGCTGACCGGCAGCTCGCGGGCCTGGCCGCGGATGCGTACAAAGAGGCGGCTCTGCTCGTCGCGGCGGGTGCCGGCGAGGTGGTCGAGGTTGATGATGGTGGAGCGGTGGACCTGCCAGAAGCGGTCGGGATCGAGCTGGCCGCTGAGCTCGAAGATGGGCGTGCGGATCAAGTGCTCCTGCGCCGCCGTCTGCACGACGGTGTATTTGTCGTCGGCGTGGAAGAACAGCACCTCGTCGACGGGGATCTGGTGCATCAGCTCGCCCTGGGCGGCACGGATGTAGCGCAGGCGAGCAGGCGTCGCGGCCGGCGTCGTCACACCAGGCAGCAGGCGCTTGAGCGTGGCGGCCAGTGCATCCTCGCCGGCCTGCGGGGCTTCTTGGCGCAAGCGCGCGACGCAGGCGGCCAGGCGCTCGGCCTTCAGCGGCTTGAGCAGGTAGTCGACAGCGCGGGCTTCGAAGGCCTCGATGGCGTAGTGGTCATAGGCCGTCACGAAGACGACGCGGGTCGCGCCCTCGATGCCCTGGGCTACCTCCAGGCCGGTCAGTCCGGGCATCTGGATGTCCAGGAAGGCCAGGTCGGGCTCGAGATCGGCAATGGCCTCGGCGGCTTCTACTCCGTTGGCGGCAACCTTGACGATCTGCAGTTCGGGCCAGGCCTGCGCGAGCTGGGTCTTGAGGTATTGGGCCAGATGGGGTTCGTCATCGGCAATCAGGGCTGTCGTCATGGGGTGGGCGTGGACAGAGGAAGCTGGATGCGGGCAAGGGTACCGCCGCCTTCACGCGGCAGCAGTTCCAGGCTGGCGGAGGGGCCGAAGCGTGCCGTCAGGCGCTCGCGGATGTTGCCAAGGGCGACACCATGGCCGCCGCGGCGCCTGGGACCGGCCAGCCCCTGGCCGTCGTCGGCGACCTCGATCCACAGCCGGCCGTCGACGCGCCTGGCGCTGACGGCGACCGTGCCGCCGGCGATCTGGGGCTCCACGCCGTGGTGGATGGCGTTCTCGACCAGGGGCTGGGCCAGCAGGGGTGGCAGTTCAACGCTGCCGAGGTCAGCCGGCAGGGACAGCTCCACCTTCAGCCGCTCGCCCATGCGCAGCTGCATGAGACCAAGATAGGCCTCCAACATCGCGAACTCCTGGGCCAGCGTCGTCGCCTCGCCGCGCAGCTGGCCCAGGCTGGCACGCAGATAGTCGGTGAAGCGCTCCAGCATCAGCTTGGCCCGCACAGGGTCGAAGTCGATGAGGCCCTGCACATTGGCCAGGGTGTTGAACAGGAAGTGGGGCTCGATCTGGCCCTGCAGCAGCTTGAGCTGGGCCTCGGTGACGCGGGACTGCAGCATCTCCTGCTTCCAGCGGACCCGGTAGCGCCAGCTCAGCACGATGGAGATGAGCGCCGAGACGGTCAGGAACTGGCCCCAGAAGTCCAGGCTGCCGATGAGATCCTGCAGGCTGTTGCCCGACCAGATGCGGTCCACGAACCACATGCCGACGATGACCCCGAGCAGCGCCCAGACGATGGAGAACATCGAGAAGAACAGGCCCGAACGCCAGTCGCGCCAGGCCGTGATGGTGTCCAGCCAACGCTGCGGCGCCAGCCGCTCTAAACTGCGATAGCCCAGAAAGAAGCTGACCATCACGCACAGGCTCACCAGCAGGTTGCCGGGCACCTGGTTGCGCCACCAGAAGGGCGACCCAAGGTTGCCCTGCTGCAGCCCGGCCAGCACGGCAAAGCCGGCACCGAAACCCAGCGTCCACATACCGTAGATCAGCAACCTGAAGCGCAGGCGGTCCGGCCTGTGCTTCATCAGCATGCGCTGGTGGCGCAGGGCCTGCTTGAGTTCCTCTTTGAAAGTCATGGGGCGCAGTGTAGGAAGGGGCCGCACCCTGCCACCGGGATGACCGACGGATCGACAGCCCGCGCGACGGATGGAGAGCCGCGGGGCCTGCCTACAATCCGCCGCGATTTCAAACCCAGTTTCGAGGCATCCATGCAGGTCAACGCAACCATCTTCAAGGCTTATGACATCCGTGGCGTCGTCGGAACGACCTTGGACGAGCAGCTCGCCGAAGCCCTGGGCCGCGCCTTCGGCACCGAAGCCAAGGCGCTGGGCGAGAAAGCCGTCGCCGTCGGCCGAGACGGCCGCCTGTCGGGTCCCGGCCTCGTCGCCGCGCTGATCCGCGGCCTGGCCAGCACCGGCCTGGACGTCGTCGACATCGGCGCCGTGACGACGCCCATGCTCTATTACGTCGCCGCCACGCGCATCCAGCATGGCTGCAACTCCGGCATCATGGTCACGGGCAGCCACAACCCCAAGGACTACAACGGCTTCAAGATGGTCCTGAAGGGGGCCGCCGTCTATGGCGAGCAGATCCAGGGCCTGCGCCGGCGCATCGAGGCCGAGGACTACGCCACGGGCAAGGGCCGCGTCGGCAAGATGGACGTCGGCGCCGAGTACTCGGCCCGCATCGTCGGCGACTGCAAGCTGGTCCGGCCCATGAAGGTCGTCGTCGACAGCGGCAACGGCATCCCTGGCGCCTCGGCCCCGGCCATCCTGCGCGCCCTGGGCTGCGAGGTCATTGACATCTTCTCCAAGGTCGACGGCGACTTCCCCAACCACCATCCCGATCCCTCGCGCCCCGAGAACCTCGAGGACCTGAAGAAGATCGTCCATGCCACCGACGCCGAACTGGGCCTGGCCTTCGACGGCGACGGCGATCGACTGGGCATCGTCACCAAGGACGGCGAGATGATCATGCCGGACCGCCAGATCATGCTGTTGGCCGCCGACATCCTGAAGCGCAACAAGGGTGCCGAGATCATCTTCGACGTCAAGTGCACCCAGCGCTTGGCTCCGTGGATCAAGGAGCATGGCGGCAAGCCGCTGATGTGGATGACCGGCCATTCGCTGGCCAAGGCCAAGCTGAAGGAAACCGGTGCCCCGCTGGCCGGCGAGCTGTCGGGCCACATCTTCTTCGCCGAGCGCTGGTACGGCTTCGACGACGCCATGTACACGGCCGGCCGCATGCTGGAAATCCTGTCGCGCAGCAAGGACCCGAGCGCCGTGCTGAAGGCCCTGCCCAACAGCTTCAACACGCCCGAGATCAACGTGCCCTGCGCCGAAGGCGAGCATCACGAGGTCGTCAAGAAGCTCAAGGAATTGGTGACGCCGGCCGACCTGCCCGGCGTGCAGGACATCATCACCATAGACGGCATGCGTTTCGAATACGCGGATGGCTTTGGCCTGATCCGCCCGTCCAACACGACGCCGGTGCTGGTGCTGCGCTTCGAGGGCCACACGCCCGAGGCCCTGGAGCGCATCCAGCACGACGTGCTCGACCAGTTGAAGCGAGTGAAGCCCGACGCGACATTCGCCGCGGGTCACTGAGCTGACATCGGCCGCAGAGCCGCTGCAGCAATCAAAGTTCATTCAGGGAGAACCTCATGCCATTGATCGGAGGCCTGCACATCCTGATCGCGCTGTTCTGCGCGGTCCATGTCGTGCGCAGCGGCCAGCAGCTGTACTGGCTCTTCATCCTCTTCGCCTTCCCCTTGCTGGGCAGCGCGGTCTACTTCTTCGCCGTCTACCTGCCCAACTCGCGGCTGGAACGCGGTGCCTTCAAGGCCGTATCGGCCGCGGCGAGGGCCCTGGACCCGGGCCGCGACGTGCGCGAAGCCCGCGCGGCCTTCGACGTCTCGCCGTCGGCCCAGAACCAGATGCGCCTGGCCGAAGCCCTGCTGAACAACGGCGAGGCGCCCGAGGCGGCACGGTTGTATGAAGGCGCGCTGAAGGGGCCCTTCGCCAGCGACCCCGACCTGCGCTTCGGGGCCGTGCGCGCCTATGTCGAATGCCAGCGCTTCGACGCCGCCCTGCCCCATCTGCAGACGTTGAAGGCCGAGCGCCCCGACTACCGGCCCGACCAGGTCCTGCTGCTCCTAGCGCGCTGCTTTGCCGGCACCGGCCGCTCGCCCGAGGCGCGTGAGAGCTTCGAGGCCGCAGTACGCCAGTACGGCAGCTTCGAGGCCCATGCCGAGTACTCGATCTGGGCCCTGGCCACGGGCGATGCCGCCACGGCGGCCCGGCTGCAGACCGAGATCGACCGCCAGGTCAAGCAGTGGAACCCGGTCAGCCGCGAGCTGAACGCGCCCGTCATGCGCCGCCTGCAGGCCGCCCACGAACTGGCGCGGAAGGTCGGCTGATGCCCGAGGGCCTCGCGCTGGCCCTGTATGCGACCGCGCTGCGGCTGCTGACGCCCTTCTACCTGCTGCGCCTGTGGCGGCGCGGCGCCAAGGAGGCGCTCTACCGCCAAGCCCTCGGCGAGCGGTTGGGTTTCTGCAAGACCGCTGCTGAGCCCGGTCGGCTGTGGATCCATGCGGTGTCTCTGGGCGAGACCCGCGCGGCCAGCGCGCTGATCGACGCGTTGCGTGCGCGCGCCCCGGCACTGCGTTTCCTGCTCACTCATTCCACCGCCACCGGCCGCGAAGCCGGCAAGGCCTTGCTGCAGGCCGGCGACGCCCAGGCCTGGTTGCCCTATGACACGCCCGGCGCGGTGCGCCGCTTCCTGCGCCACTGGCGACCGCGCCTGGGCGTGTTGATGGAGACCGAGGTCTGGCCGACGCTGCAGCGCGAGGCCGAGAAGGCCGGCCTGCCGATGGTGCTGGCCAATGCCCGCCTGTCCGAGAAGAGCCTGCGGCAGGGTCAGCGCCTGGCCGCGTTGATGCGGCCGGCCGCGCAACGCATGCGCCTGGCCCTGGCCCAGACCGAGGCCGATGCCGAGCGCATCCGTGCCATGGGCATGGCCCGCGTCGAGGTCGCCGGTAACCTGAAGTACGACATCGCCCTGGACCCTGTCTTGATCGCGCGCGGCCAGGCGTGGGCGCAGCAGCAGGGCCGGCCCGTACTGATGCTGGCTGTCAGCCGGGAAGGCGAGGAGAAGGCACTGCTGGACGAGTGGGTGCGCCAGCCCACCCCTCGCCCGCTGCTGGCCATCGTGCCGCGCCATCCGCAGCGCTTCGACGAGATCGCCGGCCTCATTGAAGCCGCCGGCCTGTCGCTTGCGCGGCGCAGCGGCTGGGGCGACGAGCCACCCGCTGCCGCCCTCAGCGCTGACGTCTGGCTGGGTGACTCCATGCGCGAGATGCCGCTCTACTACGGCCTAGCCAGCGTCGCCCTGCTCGGCGGCAGCTTCGAGCCCCTGGGCGGCCAGAACCTCATTGAGGCCGCGGCCTGCGGCTGCCCGGTCCTGGCCGGGCCGCACACCTTCAACTTCGCCGAGGCAGCGGAACTGGCGATTGCGGCCGGCGCGGCTCGTCGCTGCGCCGACCTTGCCGATGCCGTCGCCCAGGGCCTGGCGCTTTGCGGCGACGCGCCCGCCCGACAGTCCATGGCGGTGCGAGCCCAGACCTTTGCACGAACTCACCAGGGCGCCGCGGCCCGCATGGCGGCAGCCCTGCTTTCCTGCAGCACAACATGACTTCAAGCGCCCTCGCCGTCCGTGCACGCTGGGCCCTACAACTCCTGTTCGTGCTGTCGGGCTGCGCGGCCCTGATTTACCAGTCCATCTGGACGCATTACCTGGGCTTGGCCCTGGGCCACGCGGCCTATGCGCAGACCCTGGTGCTGATGATGTTCATGGGGGGCATGGCCCTGGGCGCCTGGGTTGTCAGCCGCATCACGGCACGGCTGCGTCGCCCCATTGCGCTCTACGCCGGTGCTGAAGCGCTGATCGGCCTGTTCGGCCTGATCTTCCACGCTGTATTCGTCGCCTACAGCGCCTACAGCCAGGACCATGTGCTGCCCGCCCTGCAAAGCGCCGGCGCTGCCAAGGCCTGGCAATGGCTGAGTGCTGCGGCCCTGATCGCGCCGCAGACGGTGCTGCTCGGCGCCACCTTCCCGCTGCTGGCCGTGGGCGTGCTGCGCCTGCCCGGCAGCCAGCAGGGACAGACCCTCGGTGGCCTTTACTTCACTAATGGCATCGGCGCCGCTCTGGGCGCCCTGATCGCCACCTTTGGCCTGTTGCCGGCCGTCGGCATGCCCGGCGCGCTGCAGGCGGCGGGTTGGCTGAACCTCGCCGTGGCGGCCGTGAGCCTGGTGCTCAGCAAGGCCTGGCGCGAAGGCGCGACGACCGAGGCGCCGACTGCGGACGCCCAGCCCAGAGGCAACGGCGCCGGCCGATTGCTGCCCGCCCTGCTCGTGGCCACCTTCCTGTCCAGCGCGGCCTCCTTCGCTTATGAGCTGGGCTGGGTGCGCATGCTCAACCAGGCCCTGGGCAGCAGCCTGCACAGCTTCGAGTTGATGCTGGCGGCCTTCATCTTCGGCCTGGCCCTGGGCGGCTTGTGGGTGAGGCGCGTGGGCGACCGCATCGGCGACCTGGTGCGCTATGCGGGTTTCGTGCAGGTGGCGATGGGGCTTTGCGCCATGCTGTCGGTAGGCCTGCTGGGCAGCGCCTACCACTGGGTGCCCTGGCTGCTGCAGGCGTTGGCGCGAAGCGCCGCCGGCTATACCCTTTACAACGTGGCGACGGCCGGCATCGCCGTCCTCATCATGGTGCCGGCCGCCTTCTTCGCCGGCATGACCCTGCCCTTGTTCACGGCGGCGCTGCTGCGCCGCGGCGCCGGTGAGCGCGCTATCGGCCAAGCTTATGCGGCCAATACGCTGGGCGCCATCCTGGGCGTGCTGGTAGCCGCGCACGGGCTGATGCCGGTCCTGGGCGTCGGCCTGATGCTGCTGGTGGCCGCGGCCGTTGACTTCCTCATCGGACTGGGCCTGCTGCGCGGCGCAAGCGGCGGCCGCTGGACGACCAACAGCATCGCCGCTGCGGTCGTCGGCGTGGTCGTGCTGGTCGGCATGATGCAGTGGGGGCTGCCTGACCGCCTGCTGCAGTCGGCGGGCGTCTTCCGCTACGGCAACACTGACACCAGCGGGCGGGAGTTGCTGTACTACCGGGACGGCGCCACGGCCAGCATTTCCGTCGTACGCAAGCAGGAGCTGACCATCATCTCGACCAACGGCAAGCCTGATGCCGGCTGGACCGCCCTCGAGCAGCCGCCCAGTGCCGACGAGATCACCATGATGATGCTGGGGGGCCTGGCCCTGTCGGCCCACCCCCAGCCCGAGGACATCGCTGTCATCGGCTGGGGCTCCGGGCTCAGCACGCACACGCTGCTGGGCTCGCCGGTACCGAAGCGGGTAGACAGCATCGAGATCGAGCCAGCCATGTGGGAAGGCGCCAAGACGCTGGGCATTCGCAATGTGCGGGCCTATGCCGACCCACGCTCCCACGTCCATTTCGAGGATGCGCGGGAGTTCTTCGCCCGCGGCCAGCAGCGCTACGACATCGTCGCCTCCGAACCTTCCAACCCCTGGGTCAGCGGTGTGGCGAGCCTTTTCACGCAGGAGTTCTACCGCCGTGTGAAGAGTAGCCTCAAGCCCGAGGGCCTGCTGGTGCAGTGGGTGCACGGCTATGAGATCTCCGACTCGCTGCTGGGAGAGATGATCGCGGCACTGATCAGCGAATTCCCGAACAGCGAGCTCTACTTCGTCGACTCCACCGACCTGCTCATCCTGGCCCCGCAGAACAAGCAGGGCCCGCTCAGCGACCTGCCCTGGCGCGCCAAGGCGCTGTCGGCCGAATTGAAGCGCGTCGGCCTGCGCTCGCCGGCCGACTTGGAGGCGCGCCGTGTCGGCGGGCCGGCCGTGCTGCGCAGCTATGTGCGCATGCAGTCCGCCCGCGCCCATTCGGACTTCTTTCCGACCATCTCGCTGAATGCGCCCCAGCAGCGCTTCCAGGGCGCCCAGGCCACGCTGCTGCTGCGCTTGGGCACGTCCGGCCTGCCGGTGCTGCCGGTGCTGGATTGCCGCGCCGCGCTGCCGGCCGCCGCCCGGCTCGGCCCGGCCGTCAACCATCCCATCCTGGAAGCGCGCCAGCAAGCGGTCGCGGCGCTGCAGCGCTTCGACGACCGCGACCCCGGCGCCGACCACAGCGGTGATGGGCTCACGCGCCTGGTTGACGCCCTGCAGGCCCAGCGCAAGGGGGCGACGGCTCTGGACGAAGACAGCCTGCTGATCTACCTCGCCAACCTGGCGCAGGCCGTGCTCGGCCATGTCGACGGTGCGGATCAACTGCCGCTGTGGGATGTGGCAGCCTGGCGGCGCGCCCAGCCAGGGCTGTCGCCGCGGACCCTCGAGGTGTTGGGGCTGTACGAATCGGTGTCGCGCAAGGACTGGCCCGAGGTGGGCAAGCGAAGCCGAAGTTTGCTGACCCAGCCGCCAGGGCCGATGCCGCCGGCACTGAACGAGCAGATCCTGGTGCTCGGCATGCTGTCCGGCCTGGCCCAAGGCAAGACGGATGCAGTGCGGAGCTGGGAATCGCAATGGGCCGCGCAAATCCCTCCAGCAGGTCTCGCCGACGCCCGACGCTTCCTCGCCGCCTGGGAAGCCGGTGGCGAGCGCGCCTGCACGGCGGGAAAGCCGCGGTGACGGAGATGTATTCGGGCCAATGCCTGTGCGGCCGGGTGAGGCTTGCCGCGCGTGGCGAGCCGCTGCGCGTGGGCATCTGCCACTGCATGGACTGCCGCAAGGAAAGCGGTTCGGCCTTCACCTTCTATGCCGTCTGGCCGGCCGGCCAGTTCGAGTCCACGGGCGAGACGGCCGAGTTCCGTGGCCAGCGCTTCTGTCCCCTCTGCGGCTCGCGGCTGTTCTCGCTCGACGCGCAGGAGGCCGAGGTCAAGCTCGGTGTCCTGTCCGATGCGCCCACGCTCCTGGTGCCGAGCTACGAGCTCTGGATCAAGCGCCGCGAGCCCTGGCTGCAGGCCGTGCCGGGCGCCGAGCAGTTCGACGAGAACCGGCGCTGACGCTCATGCCGCCGGCGTCTCACCGGCATAGCGGCAGACCAGGGCATGGCCGGCCTCGGCGGCCTCCCGCGAGATCGCCTCGGCGATGCGCGCGGCCGCCTCGGGGCTGCACCGCGGGATGAGCTTGCCGCCAGTGCTATGGCTTTCCGGCATGCTCGCGATCGCCTGCTCCATCGTCAGGCCGACATGCGTCGTCAGGCAGGCCACGAAGAGAGCGACTGCGCTCCGGCGCTGGGCCCGCAGCGGCGCAGTATGCCAACAATGGCCCGCCCGCTTCAGCCCTCTGCCGGCGACGTGAATATCAACCGCCGCTGGTCTCGCCCTTGGCATGCCAGCCGCCACCCAGCGCCTTGACGAGCTGGGCCGTCGCCGCCCACTGCGCGCCGCGCAATTGCGCCAAGGCCCGCTCGGTGGCCAGCGGCGTGCGCTCGGCCTCGGTCACGTCGAGGTAGCTGACGGCGCCCTTGTCGTAGCGGCTCTTGGCGACCGCCAGTGCCTGGCTGCTGGAGTCCAGCGTGCGGTTCTGCGCTTCGACGACGGTGGCGCGGCCCTGCAGTTCGGCCAGGGCGTCGTCGACCTCGCGCAGGGCCTGCAGCATGCGGCCGCGGAAGGCCGCCAGCGACTCGTCGACCGAGGCCTTGGACGCGGCCAGATTGGCCTTGTTGCGGCCGCCTTCGAAGATGGGCAGCGAGAGGCTGGGGCCGAAGCTGTAGAGGCGTGCCGGGGCGGAGACGAGGTCGCTCAGCTCCTTGCTCTGGTAGCCGAAGCTGCCGGTGAGGCGGATGGACGGGTAGAAGGCGGCTTCGGCGATGCCGACTTGGGCCGTGGCGGCATGCAGCTGGGCCAGGCTCTGGGCCAGGTCGGGGCGGCGTTGCAGAAGCTCGGACGGCAGTCCGGCGCTGAGCTGCGGCGGCGTCGGCAGGGAGTAGCCGGCCTGCAGCTTCAGGTCGGCGGCGCCTTGCCCGGTCAGCGCGGCGAGCTGGTTCAGCACCAGGGCCTGGCGGCGCGGCAGGTCGGCGACATCGGCGTCGGCCGAGGCCAGCTCGGCGCGCACGCGCTCCAGGTCCTGGGTCGTCGACGAGCCCGCGTCGAAGCGCGTCTGGGCGACCTTGAAGGCATTGGCGCGGCTGTCGCGCAGGCGTTGCAGGGCCAGACCTTCGTCGGCCAGTGCGCGCCACTGCCAGTAGGCGGCGGCGACGTCTGCCGTCAGTGCGACGCGGGCGGCGGCGGCGTCCAGCGTCGAGGCGTCGAGCTGGGCCTGGGTGGCCTCGGCCTGGCGCTTGACGCGGCCCCAGAGGTCGATCTCCCAGCCGAGCGAGGCTTGGATGCCGGCCCGCCAGCCTTCGAAGGTGATGGCCTTGCCGCCGAGCACCGGCGTGGTGACGGACTTGGCCGAGGTGCGCAGGCCGGTTTCGCTGGCGCCGATGTCCACGCGCGGCAGTTCGTCGGCCTTGGTGCCCGCAAAGACGGCGCGGGCACGCTCGACCCGCGCAGCCGCGGCGGCCAGCGTCGGGCTGGCCTGCAGGGCTTGCACTTCCAGCGCGTTGAGCTGGGCGTCGCCGAACATCAGCCACCAGTCGCGCTGCAGCTCGGCGCCGGCCGCGGGGCTGGCGGCGCGGTAGGCCACCGGGGCGTTGGCGGCCGGGGCCTGGTAGTTGGGGCCCAGCGTCGTGCAGGCGGCCAGGGCCGCGGTGGCAACGAGGGTGAGGACGGTCTTGAGCTGGATCATGGTGATCTCTCTTTCGGATTCAATGCGCGGCTTCGGCAGCGCCCGCGCCACCGAGCACCTTCTTGCTCATCCAGACGATGAACACGCAGCTGATGAGGGCGATGCCGAGGATGAGGAAGGCGTCGTTGTAGGCCATGACGAAGCTGTCGCGGCGCACGACGTTGTCCAGGGCCTTGATGGCCATGTCCTGGGCGGTGGCGAGGTCCATGCCCTTGGACGCGAAGTTCTGCGCCAGCGCGTCCAGGCGGGCCTGCGTCGCCGGGTCATAGAGGCTGACGGCCTCGCCGACGCGGGCGCTGTGCAGATGCTCGCGGTTGGTCAACAGCGTGGCCAGCGTGGCGATGCCGACCGAGCCGCCGAGGTTGCGCATCATGTTGAACATGCCCGAGGCGCTCGGCAGCAGGTTCGGCGGCACGCCGTTTACCGCGAAGTTGGTCAGCGTGATCATGATCAGCGGCTGACCCAGGGCGCGTACGATCTGCGCGGCCAGCAGCTCGGGGCCGGCCGTGTCGGCGCTCATGTGGGTGTTCATGAAGCAGGACGTCGCGAACAGCGCCAAGCCCAGGCTCATCATCACGCGGTTGTCTAGCTTGGTGGAGATGCGCGCCGCAAACGGCATGATGAAGAGCTGCGGCAGGCCCATCCACATGATGACGATGCCGATCTGCATTGGCGTGTAGTTCGCGATCTGGCCCAGGTACAGCGGCAGGATGAAGGCCGAGCCGTAGAGGCCCATGCCGGTGGTGAAGGCGATGACGCCGGCGATCAGGAAGCTGGGGCGGCCGAGGATGTGCAGGTCGATGAAGGTGTTCTTGCGCGTCAGGCCCCGCCAGGCCCAGCCGTAGATGCCGCCCACGGCCAGCACGGCGGCCGTGATGATGAAGCGGCTCTGGAACCAGTCCTTGGCATTGCCCTCTTCCAGCATCGCGGTCAGCGAGCCCAGGCCGATGGCCATGAAGACGATGCCCCACCAGTCGACGTCGCGCAGCAGCTTGAGCTGCATGGGCTCCTTGTCCAGGCCGGCAGAGACGCCCAGCATCAGCAGCACGCCCGGCACCCAGTTGATGTAGAAGATGCTGGGCCAGCCGTAGAGCTCGGTCAGGTAGCCGCCGACGGTCGGGCCCAGGGTCGGGGCCAGCGTGGCCGTCATGCCGAACAGGGCCAGGCCGATGGGGCGCTTCTTAAGCGGCAGCTTGCGCGTGACCAGGGTCATCGCCATGGGGATCATGACGCCGCCGGTGAAGCCCTGGGCCGCGCGGAAAGCGATCATGCTCTCCAGGCTCCAGGCCATGCCGCACAGCGTGCTGAAGATCAGGAACAGCGCGACGTTGACGACGAGGTAGCGGCGCGTCGAGAAGACCATCGCCAGAAAGCCGGCGAGCGGAATGACGACGATCTCGGCTACGAGATAGGCGCTGGAGATCCAGGAGCCCTCTTCCTGCGTGGCCGACAGCGCGCCCAGGATGTCCTTCAGCGAGGAGTTGGTGATGGCGATGTCCAGCACCGCCATGAAGGCACCCAGCAGGCTGGCCAGCACGGCCAGCCAGGTGCGGCCGCTGACCTTCTGGTCGGGCGGTGGGGGGAGGTAGTTCTCGTTGCCCATGGCGAACTCACTCGGAGATTTCGACCTCGACCTGCACCGACAGCCCCGGCACGATGCGGTTCGCGGCCTCGCCCAACTCCTTCAGGCTCTCGGGCTCGAACATCAGCTTGACCGGCACGCGCTGGACGATCTTGGTGAAGTTGCCGGTCGCGTTGTCCGGCGGCAGCAGCGCGAAGCTGGCACCCGAGGCCGGGGCGAAGCTGTCCACATGGGCGAGCAGGTCCCTATCCGGAAAGGCGTCGACCTTGACGTGCACCTTCTGGCCCGGCTTCATGCGGGCGAGCTGGGTCTCCTTGAAGTTGGCGACGATCCAGGTCTCGGGTTCGACAATGGCGGCGAGCTGCTGGCCGGCCTGCACGCGCTGGCCCACTTCGACCGTGCGCTTGCCGATGCGGCCGTCGTTGGCGGCCCTCAGCTCCACATAGCCGAGCTGGTTCTGGGCGTCCTTCAACTGGGCCAGCGTCGCGCTCTTTTGAGCGTTGGCGGACTGGCGGGCGCTCTCCGCGGCGACGACGGCCTCCCTGGCAGCGGCGGCGCTGGCCTTGCGGGCGGCCAGGTCGGCACGGGCCACGTCACGCGCGGCCAACGCGGCGTCCAGCTCTTGCTTGGAGGTGGCGCGCAGCTCGGCGCCGAACAGGGCCTGGCTGCGCTTGGCATCCAGCTCGGCGCGGGCCAGCACGGCTTCGGCCTGCGTCACTTGCGATGCCGTCGCGGCGGCCTGCGCCTTGGCCTGGGCGATCTGCGCGGCGCTGGTCGCGATGGCGGCGTCGGACTGCGCGATCTGGGCCTTCAGGCGCTCGATCTGCACGGCGGCGTCGGCCGGGTCCAGGCGCAGCAGCACGTCACCGGCCTTGACGGCGGCGTTGTCCTGCATGCGCATCTCGGTGACGACACCGGCCACGCGGGTCGCGACCGGGTGGATGCGGCCGGCGACGAAGGCGTTGTCCGTCTCCACCAGATGCTGGCTGCGCCACCACATGCGGCCACCCAGGGCTATGCCGCCGATCAGCAGGATGGCGCCGACGATGAGCAGGGGCACAGGCGGGCCGCTCTTGGCGGGCTTCGGGGCAACGGCGTTTTCTTGCGGTGCGTTCATGACAGGGTTTCCTTGTTGTGGGTGCTTGGGGTTGTTCTGGAAATGGCTCGGGGGCTCAAGCGACCCATGCCGCCGGACTGGAATCGCTGCAGGGCGGCGACGACCTGGCCTTCGTCGCTCATGACGAAGGGGCCGTGGCGCACCAGGGGTTCGAGAAGTGGCCGGCCGCAAAGGCAGGCCAGGCGCAGGGCCTCCTCAGCCACGATGCGGGCGCTGCCGCCGACGGGCAGGCTGAGGGCACGGCCCGCTGACAACGGCAACTCGTCCGTGCGACCGCTGCCCGAGATGACGATGGCGAAGCCTTGCTCGCCGTCGGGCATCACCAGGTCGAAGCCGGCGCCGGCGTCGATGTCGACCAGCACCAGGGACGTCGACCAGGGCAGGTCCAAGCCGGTGTCAGCGCCGAAGACCTGCACGGCGCGCCAGCCTTCGCCGACGCGACGCGGCATCTGCTCGGGCGCCAGGCGCATGACGCAGGGCGCGCGCAGCTTCTGCTCGGCCGGCAGATTGACGAAGATCTGCAGGCCATGGGCTTCGCCGCCGGCCTCGATGGGGAATTCGTCGTGCATGACGCCGCGGCCGGCCAGCGTCCAATGCAGGCCCCCGGGGAGGATTTCGTGCTCGCCGCCCAGGGAGTCGCGGCTGATCATGCCGGTGGTCGAGTCGTCGAAGAGATAGGTCACCGCCGAGAAGCCGGCATGGGGATGCGGCGCGAACACCGACTCGCTCATGCGGAAGTGGTCGACCATGATGAAGGGGTCGAGCAGCGCCAGGGGTTCGCGCCAGTCCTCGGCCTCGAAGCCGGCGCCGATGCGGTGCCTCTGGGGCTGGAGAAGACGGGCGGTTGACATGATGGCCGCGACTGTAGAGAGTTCCATTTCTTGTGAATAGCCAGAAATCTCAAACGCACCGTTCCAGAAACGAAACGAAACGAACCGAGATACAGCGAGATGAAGATCGACGACCTCCTACTGCTCGCCCAAGTCCACAAGGCCGGCTCTCTGTCCGAGGCATCTCGTCAGCTCGATCTGCCCAAGGCCACGCTGAGCCGGCGCCTGACGGCGCTGGAAACCTCCGTGGGTGCCCGCCTCTTCGTTCCCGGCGCCAGCAGGCTGACGCTAACGGAGCTGGGCGAGCAGCTGGCCGAGCGCGCCGCCCGCCATGACGACGACATCGCCGAAACCCGCCACTGGCTGGCTTCGCGCGAGGCCACGCCCCAGGGGCGGCTGCGCGTCTCGGTGCCGGCCGAGTTCGCCATGTTGGTGCTGGCCGACAGCTTCGCCCGCTTTGTGCGTCGCTACCCCAAGGTCGAGCTGGAGCTGGACACGACACCACGCCGCGTCGACCTCTTCAACGAGCCCTATGACGTGGCCGTGCGCATGGGGCCCGTCGACGAGCCCGACCTCATCGCCCGCCGCTACATGCTGCTGGAGCGCGGCCTTTACGCCAGCCCTGTGTATCTGCAGGCTCGACCCGCGCCGCAAACGCCTGCGGACCTGGACGACCACGACTTCGTAGTGCTCAGCCAGGCCAAAGGCATGTACCGCAAGCTGCTGAACGGCAAGCAGACGGCTGAGGTCGAAGTGCGTGGCCCGCTGGAGGCCAATTCCATCGGCCTGGTGCTGTCACTGGCGCGGGCGGGAGGCGGCATTGCCAGCTTTCCCTTCGGCATGGTGGCCAGCGATGTCGAGGCCGGCACCCTGGTGCCGGTGCTGCCGGAATGGAGCTACGAGCCGCTGCCGGTGACGCTGCTGACCGCCAGCCGCCGCCTGATGCCGGCCAAGATCCGCGCCTTCATCGACCACCTGTTCGAGACCGTGCCCGAATGGGCCCGCAGCGCCTTGATCAGCCCGTCAACAAAGCCCTCAAGCCCGCCTCGTCCAGCACCGTGACGCCCAGCGTTCTTGCCTTCTCCAGCTTGCTGCCTGCCTCCTCGCCGGCGACGACGTAGTTCGTCTTCTTGGAGACCGAGCCGCTGACCTTGCCGCCGGCTTCCTCGATCATCACCTGCGCCTCGTCGCGCGACAGGGTCGGCAGCGTGCCCGTCAGCACCAGGGTCTTGCCCAGCAGCGGTCGCGGCCGGTCGTCGGCCAGGCCTTCGCTTTCCTTCGGGCTCACGCCGGCGGCCAACAATTGCTCGACGACCTCGCGGTTGTGAGGCTGGGCGAAGAAGGTGTGGATGCTGGCCGCGACGGTGGGGCCGACATCGGGCACCTCCAGCAACTGCTCGACGCCGGCATTGATCAGCTTGTCCAGGGTGCCGAAGTGGCGGGCCAGGTCCTTGGCCGTCGTCTCGCCGACGTGGCGGAGGCCCAGCGAGAACAGGAAGCGCGCCAGCGTCGGCGCCTTGCTCTTCTCCAGCGCATCGACGATGTTCTGGGCGCTCTTCTCGGCCATGCGGTCCAGGGCCGCGAGCTTGGCGACGCCGAGCTTGTAGAGGCCGGGCAGGCTTTGCACGATGCCGGCATCGACCAGCTGCTCGACGAGCTTGTCGCCCAGACCCTCGATGTCCATGGCGCGGCGGCCGGCGAAGTGCAGGATGGCCTGCTTGCGCTGGGCCGGGCAGAAGACGCCGCCGGTGCAGCGGTAGTCCATGCCACCGCGCTCGCGTGCCGCCTCGCTAGCGCAGACCGGGCAGGCGCGCGGCATGCGGAAGTTGGGCACATAGCTGGCACGCTCGCCAGGCACGCGGCCCACCACTTCCGGAATGACGTCGCCGGCGCGGCGGACGATGACCTTGTCGCCGACGCGCACGCCCTTGCGACGCATCTCGAAAACGTTGTGCAGCGTCGCGTTGGACACCGTCGTGCCGCCGACGAAGACCGGGCCCAGCCGCGCCACCGGCGTCAGCTTACCGGTACGGCCCACCTGGACGTCGATGGCCAGCAGCGTCGTCACCTGCTCCTGGGCCGGGTATTTGTGGGCAACAGCCCAGCGCGGCTCGCGCGTCTTGAAGCCCAGGCGCGTCTGCAGTTCGCGGGAATTGACCTTGTAGACGACGCCGTCGATGTCGAAGGGCAGCGCGTCGCGCCTGGCGGCCATGGCCTGGTGGAACTTGACCAGGCCTTCGTGCCCGAGGGCGACCACGCGGTCGCCGTTGACCGGCAGGCCGAAGTCCGCCAACGCATCGAGCATGCCGGCGTGCGTGGCCGGGACTTCCCAGCCCAGCACCTCGCCTAGGCCGTAGGCATAAAAGCACAAGGGACGCTGGCGCACCAGGGCCGGGTCGAGTTGGCGGATGGCGCCGGCGGCCGTGTTGCGCGGGTTGACGAAGGTCTTCTCGCCGCGCTCGCGCTGGCGCTCGTTGAGTTTTTCGAAGTCGTCGCGGCGCATATAGACCTCGCCGCGTACCTCGAGCACCGTGGGCGCCTCACCCTTGAGCCGCAAGGGGATCTGGCCGATGGTGCGCACGTTCTGCGTGACGTCTTCACCCGTCTCGCCGTCGCCGCGCGTGGCCGCCTGCACCAGCACGCCGTGCTCATAGCGCAGGCTCATGGCCAAGCCGTCGAACTTCAACTCGGCCGCGTATTCGACCGGCGGGTCGGCCTCGGTCAGCCCGAGTTCGCGGCGCACGCGGGCATCGAAGGCGATGGCGCCGCCGTCGGTCGTGTCGGTCTCCGTCGTGATGGAGAGCATGGGCACGACGTGATGCACGGGCGTCAGCCCCGGCAGCACGGCACCGATGACACGCTGCGTCGGCGAGTCCGCCGTCAGCAGCTCGGGGTGGGCCGCCTCGAGGGCCTGCAGCTCCGCGAAAAGCTTGTCGTACTCGGCGTCCGGCAGGGCCGGCTGGTCGAGCACATAGTAGAGGTGGGCATGGTGGTTGAGCTGGGCGCGCAGCTCGGCGGCGCGCTGGGCGGGCGTGGCGGTCATGCGGGCATTGTCGCGGCCGGACAATGCTTCTCATGAGTTCCCGCGTCGTCCTGCATGCCGGCCCCGCCGTAGGCTTCGAGCAACCCTTCGAGATGCTCGCCGCCTGCCACGAACGCGTGCGGCGCAGCCTGGACCTGCTGCAGCGCCTGCACACCCATGTGCTGCAGCACGGCGTGGATACCCAGGTCCATGAAGCCGCCGCTGACGTGCTGCGTTATTTCGACAAGGCCGGCCCGGCCCACCACGAGGATGAGGAGCGCCATGTGCTGCCGCGGCTGCGCGCTGCGGGCATGGTCGAGGTGGCCAATCGGCTGCATGCCGACCACGTGGAGATGACGCGGCTTTGGGCTGTGTTGCGCGAGCCCCTGGTGGCCTGGACCCGCGGCGAATCTGCCACATTGGGCAAGGATTCGTTACTTCACTACATCGAGCTTTACAACACCCACATGGCCATCGAAGACGTCCAAGCCTTTGCCGTCGCTCGTGAAGGTCTTGCAGAAGAGTCACTCTCCTCCATGGGAAATGAAATGGCTTCACGCCGCCGAGGTCTAGCTTCAGACACAACTCCGCCGACCTCGACCTAGGGGTATTTTGTTGGATTAGGTAGTTTTCCTACAGTCATTCATCCAAGCTCTACCTAGAGTTCGCGTACTTTCCCAAAAGCGGGAAAGGCGGCCAGGGCATGCAGTCGAGTGGCCGAACCCAGCCGCCCCAAGACGAGGGCGGCGGTCGATCCAAACCGGAGACACACCATGCACAAGCTGCCGCCGAGCCGCCGGCTCGCCCTCGCCCTCACGTTGGCCCTCGCCGCCTTTGCGCCCCCTGCCCTCGCGCTCAACCCGAACTCCACGTCGGTGCAGATGTTCGAGTGGAGCTGGAATGACATTGCCACCGAATGCACCCAATGGCTGGGCCCCAAGGGCTTTGGCGGCGTGCAGATCTCGCCACCCGGCGCGTCCAAGAACGCCAACGGCTGGTGGGGCGTCTACCAGCCGGTCAACTACACCAATCTGACCAGCCGCATGGGCACGCCCAGCCAACTGCAGACCATGATCAACACCTGCCACGCGGCCGGCGTGCGGGTCTATGCCGACATCGTCGTCAACCAGATGGCCGACGGCAGCGGCACGGCTACCGATGGCTCGACCTGGAATGCCGCGACGCTGGCCTATCCCTTCTTCAGCGCCAATGACTTCCACGCCAACTGCAACATTAACGATAGCGACTACAACTCGCCGGCCGGTCGCAGCAACGTGCAGAACTGTCGTCTCGGCGGCCTGCCCGACCTGGCCACCGAAAGCAGCTATGTGCAGGGCCAGATCGTCAACTACCTGAAGGCCCTGCTGGCCATGGGCGTGGATGGCTTCCGCATCGATGCGGCCAAGCACATGCCGGCCAGCGCCTGGACGTCCATCATGAGCGCCGTCAAGGCGGCCTATCCGAAGAACCTTCAGGGCGAGAACATCTGGGTCACGCAGGAGATCATCAACGACGGCGAGGTCGACCGGCCCAGCTACTTCCCGGTCGGCACGCTGAACGAATTCCAGTTCACGTCGGCAATGCGGGACGTCTTCCGCAACAACAACGGCCTCAACCTTGCCAGCATTCCCAGCGTGATGGGCACCTGGGGCAACTGGGGCGGCAGCTGGGGCTTCATCCAGCCGCAGAACGCCACCATCTTCGTCACCAACTGGGACACCGAGCGCAACGGCGGCTCGCTGAACATCAACAACAACGGCGGCGCCGACGCGGCCGGCCAGCGCTACACCCTGGCCCACATCTTCATGCTGGCCCAGGGCTATGGCGAGGCCCAGCTCTACTCGGGCTTCAAGTTCACCGACACCGGCGCCGATCGCCCCAGCACCAGCCCCTACAGCGGCGGCGTGCCGCAGATCAACGTGGTCTGGGACTTCGCCCACCGCTGGACGCCGCTGGCCAATATGGTGGCCTTCCGCAACGCCAGCCTGGGCCAGGCCCAGCAGAACTGGATCGTCGGCAACAACGGCAACCAGGTCGCCTTCAGCCGTGGCAATGTCGGCTTTGTCGCGCTGAACAACAGCGCCAGCGCCTGGACGCAGACCTTCGCCACCGGCCTGCCGGCCGGCGTCTATTGCAACGTCATCAACGGCAGCACGAACGCCGCAGGCACCGGCTGCACGGCGGACTCGGTCACGGTGGACGCCAGCGGCAACGCCAGCTTCACGGTGCCGGCCAACAACAGCGGCAGCAATCCTGCGGTGGCCATCTACACGGGCCAGAAAACCAGCGCCAGCACGCCGACCTGCGCCGTGACCTTCACCATCGCCAATGCCAACACTGTGATGGGCCAGAACCTGCGCGTCGTCGGCAACGTGACCGGCCTGGGTGCCTGGGCACCGGGCTCGGGCTTTGCGCTGACCATCCAGGGCTCGGGCGCCAACGTGCCCTGGAGCGGCACCATCAGCCTGCCCGCCGGCACGGCCATCCAGTACAAGTACGTCAAGTGGGACGGCTCGACGGCCACCTGGGAGAGCAACCAGGCGACGAGCAGCGGCAACCGCGAGTTCACGAGCTGCACCAGCGGCTCTCAGTCCCGATCGGACGGTAACTTCAAGTTCTGATGGCAGGCGCCACCGCGGTGATCATGACTTGGTCCACGCGGTGGCTGTCCACGTCGACAACCTCGAAGCGCCAGCCTTCCCACTCGACAACGTCGGTGCGCCGCGGGATGCGGCGCAGCATGACCATCAGGAAGCCTGCCAGGGTGTCGTAGGTGCCGGCATGGGGCCAGCCCTCGATGCCCAGGGCCCGCTCCACGTCCGGGATGGGCGTGATGCCGTCGGCCAGGAAGCTGCCATCCTCGCGCCGGACGATCTGCTCCTCGTCGTGGGGCGCCACCAGGGCGCCCATCACTGTGCTCATGACGTCGTTCAGCGTCACGACGCCGACCACCAGGCTGTACTCGTTGACGATGACGGCGAAGTCTTCATGCGCCTCGCGGAACTGGATCAGCATCTCGGACAGGGTCAGCCGGTCCGGCACGATGAGGACCTTCTTGACCAGCTCGGTCCCCAGCGACAGGGCCTCGCCGCGCAGCACGCGCTGGAAGAGGTCGGTCGCATCCACGTAGCCGACGACCTGGTCGATGTCGCCGCCGTCGCAGACCAGATAGGTCGAGTGCGGCGTGTCGGCGATGCGGTTGCGGATCAATGCGTCGTCGTCATCCCGCGAGAAGAAGACGATGCGTTCGCGCGTCGTCATCACCGTCTCCACCGTGCGCGTGTCCAGCTCGAACACGTTCTCGATGACCTGCTGCTCCTCGTCGGCGACGACGCCCGCCTGGTAGCCGGCCTCGGTCAAGGCCAGGATGTCGCGGTAGCTGATGGTCTCGTCGCGCTTGGCCGGCAGGCCCAGCAGGCGGATCAGGCCCTCGGTGATGCCGCTGAAAAGCCAGGCCAGGGGCTTCAACACACGGCACAGCAGCAGCATGGGCCCGACCAGGCTCATGGCCACGCGCTCGGGCTCGTTCATGGAGAGGCGCTTGGGCACCAGGTCGGCCATCACGATGAACAGCGCCGTGATGCTGATGAAGGAGGCTGCAAAGCCCAGGGTTGCAGCCGGCTCGGGTGCCATCACGAGGCGCAGTGCCGCCTCGAAATGCGGCGTGAAGGCGCCCTCGCCGACGATGCCGGCCAGGATGGCGACGGTGTTGACGCCGATCTGCACGACGGTGAAGTAGTCGCCGGGGTGCTCCTGCACGGCCAGCACCTTGGCGGCGCGAGCGTCACCGCCATCGGCGCGCTGCTGCAGGTTCAAGCGGCGGGATGCGGCCAGCGACAGCTCTGCCATCGAGAAGAAGGCGCTGGCGGCGATGAGAAGGGAAATCAGCAGCAGGCTGGTGGTCAATCGCCGTTACCGGGAGCAGGACGGAGGGGCAGTTTATGCCGCCATGCCGGCCTCCCGGCTGCAACGTTCCATGAAGGCCGTCGCGTCGGCCACCGGCACGGGGCGCGCATAGCCAAAGCCTTGCATCACATCGCAATGCCAGCCGCGCAGGCAGGCCTCCTGGGCGGCGTCCTCGACACCTTCGGCCACCACCGTCATGCCCAGGCTGTGCGAAAGCTGGATCATGGCCTGCACGATGGCCGCGCCGCCCTCGTCCTGACCGAGGTCACGCACGAAGGCGCGGTCGATCTTCAGGCGGTTGATGGGGAAGCGCTTCAGATAGGCCAAGCTGGAATAGCCGGTGCCGAAGTCGTCGATGGCCAGGTGCAGGCCCAGGGCACGCAGCTCGGCCATCTTGGCGATGGTGGCCTCGGCGTTGTCCATCATGGCGCCCTCTGTGATCTCCAGCTCGATGAAGTGCGGGTCCATGCCCGTGTCGATCAGGGTCTCGCGCACCGAGGCCATGAACTCGGGATGCTGGAACTGGCGCGGCGAGATGTTGATGGCCACGACGGGTTGGCCCAAGCCGCTGTCATGCCAGATCTTGGCCTGGCGGCAGGCCTGCTGCAGCACCCAGCGGCCGATGGGCACGATGAGGCCGGATTCCTCGGCCAGCGGGACGAAGCGGTCCGGCGGGATCAGGCCTTCGGGGCTGCGCCAGCGCAGCAGGGCCTCGAAGCCCGACAGCTTGCGCGTGCTGAGCTCGCACTGGGCCTGGTAGAAGAGTTCGAGTTCACCCCGGTCCAGGGCCTGCGACAGGCGGGCCTCCAGTTGCAGCCGCCCCTGCTGGTCGTCCAGCAGGCCTTGGGTGAAGACCACCGCGCTGTTGCCGGGCTGGCCCTGGGCATGCCGCATGGCGAGCTGGATGGCCCTGGCGATGTCGGCGGTCTGGGCACCGTCCCGCGGGTATTCGGCGGCGCCAACGCTCAGCGTCACCGCGAGCTGCTGGCGCTGCACCTCGAAGACTGGCTGCATCACCAGCAGCAACCGGTCCAGCAGCTCACGCAGCGCGGCGGCATCACCCAAGGCAGGCACTATGGCGCCAAAGGACAGCCCGTCCATGCGGTAGAGACGGCCGCCGGCCGCCTCGACGACGGACTTCAGCCGTGCGGCCACCTGGCACAGGAGTTCGTCACCGGCGGCATGGCCCAGGCTGCCCATGATGCGGCTGAAGCGGTTGATGGCCAGCCCCAAGCCGATGAAGCTGTCGTTGCCGAGCTCCTGGGCCCGCTGCTCCAACGCACGCCGGTTGGGCAGGCCGGTCACGCGGTCGTGCAGGCCGACATGGGCCAGCTCGGCGTTGTGGGCTTGCAGCGCGCGGTTGGCCTTGCGGGCGCGGCGGTACAGGGCCACCGTCAGCAGCACGACGACGAGCATGGCCACGGCCAGGTCCAGGGTCAGCCGGCTTTCGCTGCGGTGGCGCTCGAGCTGGCTGGCCTGCAGCTCGTTGTCATGTTTGAGGGCTTCCAGGGCGCGCTGGTTCTGCTCGAAGCTGGAGCGGCGCTGCAGCTCCAGCACGGTGCTGACGCGGTCATTGCGCACCAGCTCGGCCTCCAAAGCCAGGGCCTTGCGCGACTGTCGAACGGCACCCGCCACGTCACCCAGGCCCTCCAGCATATCGGCATGGCGGTTCAACTGCTCCATCAGGCGCACCTTGCGGCCCTGCTTGGCCAGCGACGCCAGGCCCTGGTTCACCAATTGCTCGCCCGCAGCCTTCTGATGCAGGCCGAGCCGCGCCAGCCCCGTGCTGATCGTGGCCATGGTGACGGCGTCCTCGTCGCCACCATCCTGCCGCGCCAGCTTCAGAGCGCGCTCGGCATAGACCAGGGCGGCCGTGAAGTTGCGCGCGCTCAGGTGCAGGTCGGCCAGTTCCTGCACCACTTCCGCCTGGGTGTTGAGCCAGGTCGCGCTGCCAGTGGCGGGGTTCACGGCCGCGGCGCTCGCGACCACCGAGGGCTCGATGCCGGCAGCCAGCCGGCGCGCCTGCTCCCGGGCCCGATCCCGCGCCATGGGCCGATCCGCTTCTTCCTCGGCCAGGGACTCGATCAGCTTGGCTGCGAGCTGCAAAGTCTGGCTGCCGGCGGCTTCGGCCAGGTGAAAGGCCTGCTGAGCATCGGCCCGCGCACCGTTGATATCGCGCAGGGCCAGGCGTACGGGCGCCAGCGCGTTGTGTGCCTGGGCGCCACGGCGCGGGTTGGACTGGGCCAGTGCCGAGCGGCCTGCCGCCGCGTAGGCGCGCTGGCCTTGTTGCAGATGCCCCGTCGCAAGGCTGATGTTGCCGGCCGTCATGAAGGCCCAGTAGCGCAGCGGCTCGTCCTGCGTCTTCTCGACCCAGGGCAAAGCCTCGTTCATCCAGCCGTAGGCGGCATTCATCCGCCCCGACAGCTGCAGCATGGTCGCCCGCAATGCGTAGGCCGAGGCCATGGCTGCTGCATTGTTTTCACGCTGGCCCAGGTCGATGAGCTCGGTCGTCGCCGCATCGACGACGGTGAACTGATCCATCAGGCCATGGGCATAGCCCCAGGCGGCGAGGAAAACGCGCAGGTTGTCGCCACCCAGCGCGCGCGCCTGCGCCTCAAGCGGACGCAGCCGCGCCACCACTTCGGGCGGCTCGCTGCCGTGGCTGGCCTCGATGGCTTCGATCTGCTGAGCCAGCGTGGGGGCGGCCAGACAGGCAGGGCTGAACAGCGATGCCAGCAGCAGCCATCCCGACAGCCAGAGCCTGGCGGCCGGGAGACGGAAGGGACTAAAGGTGTGGAGGAAGCCGCTGCGCATCGGGCTCGCAAGCCTTGTGACGCGCCGACTGTAGAAGCTTCGCCCCGCGGACGGTCAGCCAGACCGCGACGTTTGCGCGGCCAATGTCACGCGAGGGCCTGCCAACGCCACGGTAGGCCCTAGACAAGATGGCTTCCTGAGCCGAGGTGGCCCGACCCCTACGAAGCCGTAGGTTGCAGGCGCGGGGCCTGCAGAGCTACACCAAGGCGCCCGGCAGATGGTCTACCGGGGCGTTGCAAGTGAGCGAAGGAGTCGGGCCATGGATCAATCTAGCACTTTGTTTGTAGGCTTGGACGTCCACAAGGACAGCATCGATATCGCCGTGGCGGATGCACCTCGGGATGCCGAGATCCGCTACGTCGGCCGCACCAAGGGTGACCTAGCGTCGCTGGGCAGGGCGGTGCGCAAACTCGTCAGTCGCGGCCAGCCGCTGCACATCGTCTACGAAGCCGGTCCCTGCGGCTTTGTCATCCAGCGCCATCTCGCCAGGCAGGGACTGCACTGCGAAGTCGTGGCGCCGTCCAGCATCGCCCGCCCACCGGGCGAGCGCGTCAAGACTGACCGGCGCGACGCGACGCTGCTGACGCGCCTGGCCCGCTCGGGCGATCTGGTCGCGGTGCGCGAGCAGCGCAACGGCCGCTACCGCCTCAAGGCGCTGCTGCTGCGCAACGGCATTCCCTACACCGGCAAGACCTCGTGGACGCCGGCGCATCTGCGTTGGTTGGCCGAGCTCAAGCTCAGCCACACGGCACAGCAGATCGCCTTCCATGAGTATCTGCACGCGATCACCCAGGCCAGTGAACGCATCGTGCGGCTGGAGCAGGCGCTGCGCGATGCATTGACGCACTGGCGGCTGAGGCCCGTGGTGCAAGCGCTGCAGGCGCTGCGCGGTGTGCAGTTGATCGCGGCGATGACGCTGGCGGCGCAGTTGCAGGACTTCCTGCGCTTCGAGTCGCCGCGCCAGTTGATGGCCTACCTGGGGCTGGTGCCCTCGGAGTCGTCATCGGGCGCCAAGCGCCACCGGGGCGCGATCACCAATGCCGGCAACAGCGCCGCGCGGCGCATGCTCGTCGAGGTGGCGTGACATTACGGGCAAGGGCCCCGGGTCAGCCCATGCATCGCGACGCGCCTGGAGGGCCTGCTCGAGCGCGTGACGCAGATCGCCTGGAAGGCCCAAACGCACCTGTGCCACAAGTTCAAGCGGCTGAGCGCGCGTCGGCTCATGAAGACCCAGGTCGTGGTGGTGGTGGCGCGTGAGCTGACCGGGTTCGTCTGGGCCATCGGCCGCGAGGTGCAGCTCTCGGGCTGGGGGGGGCATCAGGCCCGAGCTGGTCGCCGCTGCGGCCTGAAGACCGCCTTGACGATAAGCACATGCAAAGGAGGTGACACAACCCCAATTGCACCAGAGGCCGGACGGCGAACGCGGCGCAGCCGCGGCCATCCAGGGAACCCTCGAGTCAGTTATTGAGCGTGAACGCTTCTCGGCAAGAGTGGCCGGATCGGCCTCAGCCCCTTGAGCGAGGCAGCCCTGCGACGAACACTTGTCTTGAGGTAGCCAACTCTCGCATATCAGCATGATCAACCGTCGCGCATCCACATCGGGTGGCAGCATCAACGGCTCCGTCGCGTTCCCCGTCCGGCAACGGGTTCAGTTCAAGATCTGCTTCGCGGAGGGCCGAGTCCGGCCGCTTGACAACAGGAAGCCATATCAGCTGAACAGGCGTCGCGCCGCCGGCGAACCGGCTGCGAGATCCCGCTCAGCCAGGGCCTCGTAGAGCTTCTTCAGCTCCACGTCAATCGCCGCGAAGGCGTGCAGGCCCAGCACCTGGCCGCGGTCGTCACAGACCTCGGCTTCCAGGTCGCGGGACAGCGCCCGCGCGGATTCCTGCCAAAGGGCGAAGGGCTCCTGTTCAGCCGGCGTCTGCGGCACGTCCAGGGCCAGGGTCAGCTCGCGCAGGGACAGGGCCTCGGGGTCCTCGGCCAGGGCCGCCTGGGCATCGAACTGCAGGGTTAGCACTGGCGGGGCGCCCTCCTCGCCCGAGGGCAGCACGAGGCGGCCCGGCAAGGCGCCGGCAACGAAACCATGGCGGGCCGCGGCCTGCTGCACAAAGCCCGGCGTCCAGGCCGCGGCCTTGGCGCGCAGCAGCAGGGCCAGCTGGGCGTCGTGGCTGGCGGCGAAGTGGTCCAGTTCGCGGGCGCGGGCAACGACGTCCAGCATGTCCGGGAACTGCACGAAGCCACCGATGCCATCGGCAAAGGCCTGGATCTTCTGCACGAATTCCGAATACTCGATTTCGTTCAGCGGCCCGCTGCGGTTGGCCATCTTCAACCCGGCCTGGAACTCGCTGTAGCGCTGGCCGGGCGCGAGAAGCTCCCAATCGCCGGTTGCGGCATTCAGGCCTTCGATCTGCAGCGGCTTGGTGCCGGCGCGGCGGCTGCCGGGCTGGTGCTGCAGGGCGAGCTCGCCCGAGACGGGCTGCTCGACCGAGATGGTGGCGATGGCATCGATCAGCGCGTCGATGCGGGCCGAGGGCCGGCGCAGCGGGCGCGCGACAGCCGGCAATGTCACCTCGAGCGGCGCGTCCTCGTGCGCTGCCTCGGCCACGGCGGGAGGCGCATCGAAACTGGGCTCCTCCATCGGGGGCAAGGCGCGCTTCGGGCCGGCCTTGCGCGCCTGCCAGGCGCCATGGGCGACCACGCCGGCCAGCAAGATGCCGCCGGCCATGGCCAGGAGTTGGGTCAGGGTCACGCTCATGCTGCTTCGGCCATCGCCAGGGCCTTGTCCATGTCGACGGCCACGATGCGCGAAACGCCCTGCTCCTGCATGGTCACGCCAATCAGTTGTTCAGCCATTTCCATCGCGATCTTGTTGTGCGAGATGAAGAGGAATTGCGTGCCGGCGCTCATCTTGGTCACGAGGCGGGCATAGCGCTCGGTGTTGGCGTCATCCAGCGGTGCGTCCACCTCGTCCAGCAGGCAGAAGGGCGCAGGGTTGAGCTGGAAGATGGCGAACACCAGGGCGATGGCGGTCAGCGCCTTCTCGCCGCCCGACAGCAGGTGGATGGTGCTGTTCTTCTTGCCCGGCGGTTGAGCCAGCACCTGCACGCCGGCGTCCAGGATCTCGTCGCCCGTCATGACCAGCTTGGCTTGGCCACCGCCGAAGAGCTCGGGGAACATGCGGCCGAAGTGGTCGTTGACCTGGTTGAAGGTCGAGCCCAGCAGGTCGCGCGTCTCGAGGTCGATCTTGTGGATCGCATCCTCCAGCGTCTTGATGGCGGCATTCAGGTCGGTGCACTGCGCGTCCAGGAAGGTCTTGCGCTCGCGGGCCGCCGTCAGCTCGTCCAGGGCCGCCAGGTTGACGGCCCCCAGGGCCGCGATCTCGCGGTTGATGCGGTCGATCTCGCCCTGCAGACCGTAGAGCTTGATGCCGCCCTCTTCGACGCTCTTGGCCAGGGCCTCGAAGTCGACTTGCGCCGCCTCCAACTGCTCGCGGTACTGCGCGCCGCCGAGCTGGGCGGCCTGTTCCTCGAGCTGCAGCTTGGTGATGGCCTCGCGCAGCGGGTCCAGGCTGCGCTCGAAGGTCATGCGTTGCTCGTCGGCCTTGCGCAGGCGCAGGGACAGGTCGTCATAGGTGGCGCGCACCGCGGCCAGGGCCTGCTCGCGTTCGACCTTGATGGCCAAGGCGTCCTGCAGGCCGGCCTGGGCGGCGGCGTCGTTCAGCGTGTCCAGCTCGGCCTGCAGGCTGGCGGCCGATGCGGCCACCTGGCCGATCTGGGCCTGGGCCGTCTCGATGCCGCGCTGCAGCTCGCCGCGGCGGGCGGCCAGGGTCTGGGTCGCGAAGCGCGCTTCCTGCGAGCGGCGCTCCAGCGTGCGCAATTGCTCGCGGGAGTCGGCTAATCTGCGCTCGGCGGCGATGACGCCGTCGTCGAGCTCGGCATGGCGCTGCTGGGCGTCGCCGAGCTGGATGTCCAGCTCCTCGAAGCGGGCTTCACCAACGGCGCGGCGTTCCTGCAGGGCTTCCTGCTGCTCGGCGATTTCGGCCAATTCGGCGTCCAGGGCGCTGCGGCGCTGCTGGCTGGCCTCCGCCTGCTGGGTCAGGCGCAGCAGCTCGACGTGGATCTGGTGGGCGCGGGTCTGGGCCTCGCTGGCTTCGCGGCGCAGCACCGTCAGGCGGCCATTGGCGTCGTTGAACTGGTGCTCGATGCGGGACACTGTGACGCGGGCCTCGTCGGCGATCAGGTTCTGGGCGCGCTGGCCCGTCGTCAGCTGCTCGATCTCCTGAGCACGGGCCAGCAGGCCGGCCTGCTCGGAGTCCGGCGCATAGAAGGTCACCGAGAACTGGCCGACGGCATGGCCCTGGGGCGTGAGGATCAGCTCGCCATGCGTCAGCTTGGAGCGCGCTGCCAGCGCCTCGTCGAGATTGGGCGCGGTGTAGACGCCTTCCAGCCAGTCGTTGAGCAGCGCGACGAGGCCGGCGTCTTCCAGCTTCAGCAACGAGGTCAGCTTGGGCAGAGTCTCGTGCGTGTTGGCGATGGAACCGGCCGGCGTCGAATAGAAGGCCAGGCGGGCCGGCGGCGCGTCCAGCTCGAAGGCGCGCACCGTGTCCAGGCGCCCCACGCTCAGTGCGCCCATACGCTCGCGAAGCGCGGCTTCGAGTGCGTTTTCCCAACCCTGCTGGATGTGCAGCTTCGTCCAAAGGCCTTGCAGGCCATCGAGGCCATGCTTGGCCAGCCAGGGCTTGAGCTTGCCCTCGGTCTGCACTTTTTCCTGCAGGGCCTTCAGGGCCTCCAGGCGGGCCGTCAGTTCGGACTGCCTGGCCAATTGGGCGTTGGCATCCTGCTGGGCAGCGCGGCGTTGCTCTTCGAGCTGGGGCAGTTGCTCGGCCAGCTCATGCAGGCGGGCTTCCGACAGGTCACGGGCCTCATCGGCTTCCGCGCTGCGGGCCTTCAGGGCCTCCAGCGCCTCATGGTCGGGCGCGCCCAGGGCACGCGACTCGGCCGTCAGCCGGTCCTCGCGCTGGCGCAGCGCCCTCGCCTGCTCGTCCACGCTGCGGCTCTCGGCCGCCAGCACCTGGATCTGCTGCTGCACCTGGGCCACCAGGGTGCGCTGCTCGTTGGCGCGGGCCTGGGCCGCGCGCAGGGCGTCTTCGGCGATGGGCAACTGGCCCTGCTGCTCCTCGGCCTGCGCGGCCAGGATCTCGCTCTGCTCGTCGGCGCCGGCGATCTGCTCGGCAATGCCCTCGAGCTCAGTGGTGAACTGCACGACGCGCTCACGCCACTGGCCGTCCTGGGCATGCAGCTCGGCCAGGCGCGCTTGAGCGCGATTGCGGCTTTCGACGACAAAGCGGATGCGTTCTTCCAGCCGGCTCACTTCGAGCTGGGCATCCGCAAAGCGGCCTTGCGAAGCGTGCAGCTCATCACCGGCGGCGTAATGCTGCTGGCGCACTTCTTCTAGTTCGGCCTCGACGGCACGCAGTTCGGCCGTTCGCGATTCCAGCGCGCTGAGCGCCTCGGCATGCGCCGTCTTCACGCGCGCCGCTTCGCTGCCGGCGTCGCGCAGCTTCAGCCACCACAACTGGTGCAACTTCAAGGTGCCGGCGTCCTGCAGGCTGCGATAGCTGGCCGCCACCTCGGCCTGGCGCTCCAGCTTCTCGAGGTTGCTGTTGAGCTCGCGCAGGATGTCGTCGACGCGGGTCAGGTTCTCGCGCGTGTCCTTGAGGCGGTTCTCGGTCTCGCGGCGGCGCTCCTTGTACTTGGACACACCGGCTGCTTCCTCGAGGAAGAGGCGCAGCTCTTCGGGCTTGCTCTCGATGATGCGCGAGATGGTGCCCTGGCCGATGATGGCGTAGGCCCGCGGGCCGAGGCCCGTGCCGAGGAAGACGTCCTGCACGTCACGCCGACGCACCGGCTGGTTGTTGATGAAGTAGCTGCTCGTGCCGTCGCGCGTCAGCACGCGCTTGACGGCGATCTCGCTGAACTGGTTCCAGGGGCCGCCGGCGCGCGCCGATTGGTTGTCGAACACCAGCTCGACGCTGGAGCGCCCCGCGGGCTTGCGGTTGCCCGAGCCATTGAAGATGACATCCTGCATGGACTCGCCACGCAACTCGCTCGCCTTGCTCTCGCCCAGCACCCAGCGCACCGCGTCCATGATGTTGGACTTGCCGCAGCCGTTGGGCCCGACGACGCCGACGAGTTGCCCCGGCAACTGGAAGGTCGTGGGTTCAGCGAAGGATTTGAAGCCGGCCAGCTTGATCGAATTCAGCCGCATGTAGCTCGGACCTAAGCCCTTGATTTGGCTAAAGAAAAGCGCCTTTACTGGGCGCTTTGACGGGGCCGGATGATACCATTCGCCCCCTCTTCAAAAGCTCAGAATCATGGCCACCAAGAAGTCCGCCGCCCCCGCCAAGAAGAAGCCCAAGATGCGCGAGGTGCCGCCGAATCCGCCGAGCAAGCCCAGCAAGGACATCCTGGTCTTCCCCAACCCGAATCCCGAGCGCGACTACGTCATCCAGTTCCAGGTGCCCGAGTTCACCTGCCACTGCCCGCTGACGGGCCAGCCCGATTTCGCCCACTTCACCATCGACATGATTGCTGACGAGCTCTGCGTGGAGCTAAAGAGCCTGAAGATGTACTTCTGGAGCTACCGCAACGAGGGCGCCTTCCATGAGAAGGTGACGAACAAGATCCTCGACGACATCGTCAAAGTCACCGACCCGCGCTTCATCCGCATCACCGCCAAGTGGTATGTGCGCGGCGGCATCTACACCAACGTCGTGGCCGAGCACCGCAAGCCGGGCTGGACCCCCGCACCGCGCGTGGACCTGCCGGCCCACGGCTTTGAATCGGGCATGCTGGGCTGAGCCCGCACCGAGGACAAGTTCGGCGGCTTGTTTGACGGCTGGGTCACCGTTTCATCACCGGGTTTCGGCGCCAGGCGTCCTGGTTGTCATCGACCAGCCGCCCGGTGTTCAGCGTCGCCAGATAGCGCTTGAGCATGGCATCGAACTCCTGCAGCCGTCCCAGGCAGGCGCTGCGCCGTGACCAGCCCACATAGTTGAGCGCCTCAGCCACATAAGGTTTGAGCGCAACGAATTTGCCTTCGTTGCCACTGGTGATCAGGTGGGACAGCGCCGGGTAATGCGGCGAAATGAAGTAGTCGATGCGGCCAGCGTCGAGCTTCAGGAAGTTCTCTTTGATGCCGGGGCCCATCTCAACGTTGAGATTCGCCTCGATGTATTCGTCCAGCCCGGCGCCAAAGCGCGTGCCATGCGTGGCGCCGCCACGCAGCCCGCGCAGGTCTTCGCGCTTGGTGAACTTCAGGTTCTGGCCGGCGCGCACGAAGACCGAACTCGGATTGCTGAAGATGGGCGTGTCGGCATAGGCAAGATACTCCTCACGCTCGGCGTTGCGCTTAAGCTCCGTGATGATGTCGACCTCGCCGATGCGGGCGTTCTGCAGCGCGCGCACGAAGGGGCCGACATAGCGCAGTTCATAGGGCAGCTTGATGGCCTGCAGCACCGCCAGCACCACGTCGACGCTGGCGCCCCGCAGGGTCTGGCCGTCATACCAGGCATAGGGTGGGTATTCGGGGTCGGCCGTGACGACGACCTTGGTGCACTGGCCCTGCGCCACAAAGCTCGCGGCAAACGAGATGGCACTCAGCCAAAGGCGTTTCATCTTGTGCCTCCCCAGGCCACGGCTCATAAGCCGCACCCTATCATCGCCAAATGAGTTTTCCCGTCAATCCGCGGCTCGACAGGCTGCACCCCTACCCCTTCGAGCGCCTGCGCGAGCTGAACGCCGGCATCACGCCCAATCCCGACCTGGCGCCCATCTCCTTGGGGATTGGCGAACCCCGGCACGCGGCGCCCGCCCTGATCGCGGAGGCCATCAACGCTTCGATGAAGAGTCTGGCGGCCTATCCGGCCACCGCCGGTACGCCGGCCCTGCGGGAAGCCATCGCCGGCTGGATCACGCGCCGCTATGGGCTGACGCTGGACGCCGGCAGCCAGGTCCTGCCGGTCAACGGTTCGCGCGAGGCGCTGTTCGCCATCGCCCAGACCGTCATCGATGCAGGCCGCCCCGGCGCCACCGTCGTCTGCCCCAATCCCTTCTATCAAATCTACGAGGGCGCGGCCCTGCTGGCCGGTGCCGAGGTGGCCTATGCCAACTCTGACCCGGCGCGCAATTTCGCCGTCAACTGGGGCCAGATAGCCGAGGCCACCTGGGCCCGTACCCAGCTACTCTATGTCTGCTCGCCGGGTAACCCCAGCGGCGCCGTCATGCCACTGTCTGAATGGCAGGCCCTGTTCGAACTCAGCGACCGCCACGGCTTCGTCATCGGGTCCGACGAGTGCTATTCAGAGATCTATTTCCGTGACGAGGCGCCGCTCGGCGGCTTGGAAGCCGCGGCCAAGCTGGGCCGCAGCGACTTCCGCAACCTGATCGCCTTCACCTCCCTGTCCAAGCGTTCCAATGTGCCGGGTCTGCGCTCGGGATTTGTCGCCGGTGACGCGGCCCTGCTGAAGAAATTCCTGCTCTACCGCACCTACCACGGAAGCGCCATGAGCCCCATCGTGCAGGCCGCCAGCATCGCGGCCTGGGGCGACGAGGCCCATGTCGTCGAGAACCGGGAGCGCTACCGCCACAAGTTCGCGGCCGTCACGCCGCTGTTGAGCCAGGTGCTGGACGTGGCCCTGCCCGACGCCGGCTTCTACCTCTGGGCGGCTGTTCCCGGCGGCAACGATGTCGGCTTCGCCCAGGGCCTGCTCGCTCAATACAATCTCGCCGTCCTGCCGGGCAGCCTGCTGGCCCGCCAAGCCCATGGCAACAACCCCGGCGCGGGGCGCATCCGCCTGGCCCTGGTGGCCGATGAGGCTGAATGCCTCGAAGCCGCCCACCGCATCGTCTCTTTCACCCAATCTCGCCGATGAACACCGCTGAACTGCAAAGCCTGATCGACCTAGCCTGGGACAACCGCGCAGCCCTGGACCCCGTCAATGCCCCCGAAGTGCGGCAGGCCGTCGACCACGTCATCGCCGAACTGGACGCCGGCCGCCTGCGCGTGGCCACCCGTGAGGGCGTGGGTCAGTGGACGGTCCACCAGTGGATCAAGAAGGCCGTGCTGCTGTCCTTCCGCCTGAACGACAACCGCATCATGGGCGACAAGGAACTGACCTTCTTCGACAAGGTGCCCACCAAGTTCGCCGGCATGAGTGAAGCCGAGCTGCGCGCCACCGGCGTGCGCGTCGTGCCCCCGGCGGTCGCCCGCCGCGGCAGCTTCCAGGCCAGGAACGTGGTGCTGATGCCCTCCTACGTGAACATCGGCGCCTATGTCGACGAAGGCGCCATGGTCGACACCTGGGCCACCGTCGGCTCCTGCGCCCAGATCGGCAAGAACGTGCACCTCTCGGGCGGCGTCGGTATCGGCGGCGTGCTGGAGCCCCTGCAGGCCAACCCGACCATCATCGAAGACAACTGCTTCATCGGCGCCCGCTCCGAGGTCGTCGAAGGCGTCATCGTCGAAGAGAACTCGGTCATCTCCATGGGTGTCTACATCGGCCAGAGCACCCCGATCTACGAGCGCGCCACCGACACCGTCAGCTACGGCCGCATCCCAGCTGGCTCCGTCGTCATCTCGGGCTCGTTGCCCAAGGATGGAGGCCGCTACTCGCTGTACGCGGCCATCATCGTCAAGCGCGTCGATGCCCAGACGCGCTCCAAGACGAGCATCAACGAACTGCTGCGGGCCTGATCATGCGCTGCCAAGCGAAGCCGGCCGAGCGCCGGGCCGCTCCCAAGCCGGCCCGCATCCCCTCGGGGGATCGGCAGGCGTACTCGACTGACGAGGGGCTCTAATGTCTGGTGGAAACATGGAGCGCATCCTGCGGCTGATGGCCGACAAGGGTGCTTCGGACTGCTATCTGTCGGCCAATATGCCGGTGCTGATCCGCATCAACGGACAGACCGTGCAGCTCTCCGACCAGCTCCTGACGCCGCCCCAGCCGCGCCAGCTCATCGCCGAAGTCATCGACCCCACCAGTCTGGCCGAGCTCGACAACTCGGGCGAACTAAACCTGGCCGTGTCGATCAGCGGCGTGGGGAGCTTTCGCCTGTCGGGCTTTCGCCAACGCGGCTCCATCGCCGGCGTGTTCCGCCACATCCCGCACGACATCCCGACGCTGGACAGCCTGCAGCTGCCGCCCGTTCTGGGCACGATGATCAAGGAGAAGCGCGGCCTCATCCTGATGGTGGGCGCCACCGGCACCGGCAAGAGCACGACGCTCGCGGCCATGCTGGAGTTGCGCAACCAGACCATGACCGGGCATATCCTCACCATCGAGGACCCGATCGAATACCTGTTCAGCAACAAGCGCTCGGTAGTCAACCAGCGCGAGATCGGCCGCGACACGGCCTCGCTGCAGATCGCGCTGAAGAACGCGCTGCGCCAGGCGCCGGACTGCATCCTGATTGGCGAAATTCGCGACCGTGAAACCATGACGGCGGCCATCTCTTACGCGCTGTCGGGCCATCTGGTGCTGGCCACCCTGCACGGCAACAACACCTACCATGCGCTGAACCGCATCCTGTCCTTCTACACGCCGGAATCGCGCCCGGCCCTGCTGAACGACCTGGCGGCCGGCCTCAAGGCAGTCGTGTCGCAGCGCCTGGTGCGCGCCACGGCCGGCGGCCGCGTGCCCGTCGTCGAGATCCTGCTGAACACGAAGTTGACGTCCGAACTCATCGAGCAGGGCGACTTCGCCGGTGTGAAGGAGGCGATGGAGAAATCCATCGCCGAAGGTTCGCAGACCTACGAAGAGCATTTCGCCAAGCTCATCACCGACGGCACTATCACCCGCGAGGAAGGCCTGGCCTTCGCCGACTCGCCGACCAACCTGCTCTGGCGTCTGCAGAACGAGACGGCCGGCGCCCGCATGGCGGCCACGCCGCGCAAGGAAGAGAAGGCCACCGACGAGGCCAGCTTCACTGAAATCACTTTGGACGTACGCGGCACTTGAAGCTGATAACCTACATCGAAACCCAAGCCGCCCGCCTCGCCCAGGCGGGCTTGTTTTTTGGCCATGGCACGACCAACGCGTTCGACGAGGCCGTGTGGCTGGCGCTGTGGCGCCTGGGGCTCCCGCTGGATGCGCTGGACGAGCATGAAGAGCGCGAGCTGACCCCGACCGAGGTGGCTGCCATCGCCGCGCTGATCGACGAGCGCATCACGACCCGCAAGCCCGCCGCCTACCTGACCGGCGAGGCCTGGCTGCAGGGTGTGCCCTTCACCATCGACGAGCGCGCCATCGTGCCGCGCAGCTTCATCGCCGAGCTGATCGTCGACGCCAGCATCGACCCCTGGCTGAACCCGGCCAGCCGCCGCGTGCTGGACCTGTGCACCGGCAACGGCAGCCTGGCCGTGCTGGCGGCGATGGCCTGGCCGGACGTCGAAGTGGATGCACTGGACATCGACATCAACGCGCTGGCCGTGGCCAGGCTGAACGTGGAGCGACACAACCTGGCGCTGCGCGTGCGCCTGCTGCAGGGCAATGGCCTGGCGGGCGCCGAAGGCAAGTACGACCTCATCCTGTGCAACCCGCCCTACGTCAACAGCGCCAGCATGGCCGCCCTGCCCGCCGAATACCGCGCCGAGCCCGAACTGGCCCTGGCCGGCGGCAGCGACGGCATGGACTTCATCCGCGAGCTGCTGCGCGCCGCGCCCGCCGCGCTGAACGACGACGGCGTGCTGGTGCTGGAGATCGGCAACGAGCGCCCCTTCTTCGAGGCCGCCTTCCCCGACCTCGAAGTCGTCTGGATGGAAACCTCCTCGGGGGCCGACCAAGTCCTCCTCGTGACCAAGGAGGCCCTGCTGTGATCACGCTGCGCGACATCACGCTGCGCCGCGGCGTCAAGGTGGTGCTGGACGGCGCGTCCGCGACGCTGCAGCCCGGCGAGAAGATCGGCCTGGTCGGTCGCAACGGGGCCGGCAAGTCCAGTCTTTTCGCGCTGCTGACGGGGCGTCTGTCCAACGACAAGGGCGAGGTCGAGGTGCCCCGGCACTGGCGCCGCTCCGAAGTGGCCCAGAACATGCCCGAGACCGAGGACGGCGCGACCGACTTCGTGTTGCAAGGCGACCTGACCCTGGTGGCCGCTCGCATCGCGCTGGACGAGGCCGAGAAAGCCAACGACGGCCATGCCATGGCCGAGGCCCATGCCGCCCTGGCCGATGCCGGCGCCTTCGACGCCCGCTCGCGCGCCCAGGCGCTGCTGATGGGCCTGGGCTTCAAGACCGAGCAGCTCGATGCGCCGGTGAACAGCTTCTCCGGCGGCTGGCGCATGCGCCTGCAGTTGGCCCGCGCCTTGATGTGCCCGGCCGAGCTGATGCTGCTGGACGAGCCCACCAACCATCTGGACCTGGACGCCCTGGTCTGGCTGGAAGCCTGGCTGCAGCGCTACGACGGCACGCTGATCATCATCAGCCACGACCGAGAATTCCTCGACGCCATCACCAAGGTCACCCTGCACCTGGATGAAGGCAAGCTGGTGCGCTACGGCGGCAACTACACCAGCTTCGAGAGCCAGCGCGCCGAGCGCATGGTGCTGCAGCAGGCCGCCTTCGAGCGCCAGCAGGAGAAGGTCGCCCATCTGCAGAAGTTCATCGACCGCTTCAAGGCCAAGGCCAGCAAGGCCAAGCAGGCGCAAAGCCGCGTCAAGGCCCTCGAGCGCATGGAGAAGCTGGCGCCGGTGCTGGCCTCGGCCGACTTCAACTTCGAGTTCCGCGAGCCGCTCAACCTGCCCAACCCAATGCTGATGTTCGACGAACTCAGCGCCGGCTACCGCACCGATGAGGGCGACAAGATTATCGTGCGCGGTGTGGACCGCTCGGTGCTGGCCGGCCAGCGCATCGGCATCCTCGGCGCCAACGGCCAGGGCAAGTCGACCCTGGTCAAGACCATCGCCCGCGCCCAGGCGCCCATGGGCGGCAAGCTGACCGAAGGCAAGGGCCTGTCGATCGGCTACTTCGCCCAGCAGGAGTTGGACGTGCTGCGCCTGGACGAAGGGCCGCTGGAGCACATGGTGCGCCTTGCACGCGACGTCGGCCCGCCCGGCCGCGAGCAGGAGCTGCGCGACTTCCTCGGCCAGTTCCGCTTCACCGGCGACATGGTCAACCAGCAGGTGGGCAGCCTGTCCGGCGGCGAGAAGGCCCGCCTGGTGCTGGCCATGCTGGTGTGGCAGCGCCCCAACCTGCTGCTGCTGGACGAACCGACCAACCACCTGGACCTGAACACCCGCGAGGCGCTGTCGATGGCGCTGAACGAATTCGAAGGCACCGTCATGCTGGTCAGCCACGACCGCGCCCTGCTGCGCGAGGTCTGCGACGAGTTCTGGCTGGTGGCCGACGGTGCCGTCAAGCCCTTTGACGGCGACCTAGACGACTACCAGCGCTGGCTGCTGGACCAGAGCAAGGAAGCGGCGCGTGCAGCCAAGAAGGGCTCAACGCCCGTGGCCGCTCCAGCGCCTGTGATGGCGGCCGCCCCAGCGCCTGCGCCGCGCGAGGACCGCAAGGCCTCAGGGCAGGCACGCGCCAAGCTGGCCGAGCAGACGCGGCCGCTGCGCAAGGAGATGGAGGCCATCGACAAGCGCCTGCATTCCCTGGCCGAGGAACGCGCCGAGATCGAGGCCCAGCTCGCCGATGGCGCCGCTGCCTCGGCAATTGCCGAGATGGGCAAGCGCCTGAAGGCGATTGCCGACCAGCTCGAAGCCGACGAAATGCGCTGGCTGGAGCTTGGCGAGCAGATCGAGGCTATGAGCGCCTGAGGAGAGCCCAGGAGGCACCGTCAGAGTCTTGCCGGCGCATGAACGAGAGGGCAACATCGACCCGATTCGGGCCGCTCGCGGCCAAATGGGTGGCGGCCTGCGTCGAACTCATGTTCGACGCTGCCGCTGAAGACGCCCAAGTCGAAAGCTTGGGACCTGAGCTGTCGGGCGTTCAAGCCTGGCGATGCATTCCTAGCAACCAAAGAGAGATTACATGCGTACCTCAGCAAAACTTGCCTCGCTCCTAGTGCTCTTCACGTCGTTTGCGTTGGCGCAGACGTTCGATGGGAAGTGGAGTGGTCCGGCGACGAGCCCCAGCGCTGGCGATATTCAGGTCGATCTGACCATCGCGAAGAACGTCGGCACCCTGCGCTACGAGCAGAAGGTGAACTACACCACCATCGATCAGTGCGCGAACCGGGACATTCCGGTTTCCGTCGTGTCTCAGACGGCGACCGAAATGGTCGTTACGATCCAGGGCGCGAAAGTCCTGAAAGGTTGTATCGACGAGACAGCGACCCTCAAGTTCGTTGACGGCAAGACGCTGCAGTCAACGCTGAAGGACGGTCGGACCATGAAGCTCAGCCGCAAGTAGTTGCGTATCCGATATGCGTGGCAGCCGAGCGCCGACGGAGCTTTGGCTGGCACCCCTGACACCTAACCAGTTTTTCAGGCGGATCGCGTTCACGGCCGGCGAGGCGTCGATGCCCGTCGGTCGTGGCCGCCAGCAGGCACCTCTCAAACGAGCATCAACGCCGTCAGCGCCAGCAGCGCCGGGACGGCCTGCACGAACAGGATCTTCCGCGACACCGTCGCCGCGCCGAATACACCGGCGACGATGACGCAGCCCAGGAAGAACACCAACCAGGGCCTGCCCGCGCCCGCGGCGCCCAGCATCAAGCCGTGGACGAGGCCCGCCACCAGAAAGCCGTTGTAGAGCCCCTGGTTGGCCGCCAGCACCTTGCTTTTCTCAGCGAAGTCCTTGTCCAGACCAAAGGCCTTGCGGCCTAACGGCTTGGTCCAGAAAAACATCTCCAGCGCCAGGAAGTACAGGTGCAGCAGCGCCACCAGCGCTGACAGCACGATTGCGACCATCTGCATGGACTCTCTCCTCGTCCTTTTGATTGGGGGTAGCGCATCGTCTCAGATCGCCCTAGCGTCCGGTGTCGCGCAAAAGACCATTTAACTTGTGTGCAATTGAATTGCAAACTACATTAATGACCATGGCACGCAGCAAGACCCCCACCCCCAACGCCGATCCCCGTGCGGAATGGCTGCAGCTGGACCGCCAGCTCTGCTTTGCGCTGTACAGCAGCTCGCTGGCCATGACCAAGATCTACAAGCCGCTGCTGGCACCGCTGGGCCTGACCTATCCGCAATATCTCGTCTTGCTGGTGCTGTGGGAGAACGAAGGCCTGAGCGTGTCCCAGCTCGGCCAGCGCCTGTCGCTGGACTCGGGCACGCTGACGCCGCTGCTGAAGCGTCTCGAATCCCTGGGCCACATCGAGCGCCGCCGCGCCAACGATGATGAGCGACGCGTCGACATCTTCCTGACCCCCCAAGGTCGCCAGCTGCGTGAGCTGGCCCTGGACATCCCCAGCCAGCTCGCCTGCGCCAGCGCCTGCGAGCTGGACGAAGTCATCGCGCTGACGCAGCGCCTCACCCAGCTGCGCCAGCAACTCAACCGGGCCGCCGAGGCGGCCGCCTGATTCCTTCCCCCAACCACCGAGCACTACGCTTAAGGAGCCCACAATGGCCATCGAAAAAGCCCTCTACACCGCCACCGCCACGGCCACCGGCGGCCGCGCCGGCACCGCCAAGTCGTCCGACGGCGCCATCGACTTGACCCTGTCCACGCCCAAGGAACTGGGTGGTGCCGGCGGCCCGGGCACCAACCCCGAGCAGCTGTTCGCGGCCGGCTATTCCGCCTGCTTCATTGGCGCCATTAAGGCCGTGGCCGGCAAGCAGAAGATCGCCCTGCCCGCCGAGGTCTCCATCACCAGCGACGTCGCCATCGGCCCCCACGCCAACAAGCCGGGCGCCTTCGGCATCCAGGTCGACATGCGCATCTCGGTTCCCGGCATGGAACGCGCCGCCCTCGAAGCCCTGGTGGCAACGGCCCACGAGGTCTGCCCCTATTCCAACGCGACGCGGGGCAACGTCGACGTGACGCTGACCATCGTCTGAGTCCTCTTGCGTCGGGCGATGCCGATTCGTGACATTCGTTGCGGCCGAGTCACGCCCGCCGTCGCACATCGCTGGTCTTGCAGCACTCGAGGACCCGCGATGCGCCCCGGCTTCCTTCCCCCTGTGCTGGCCAATGCCTTGCCAGCAGTCGCCGCTTCACCGCGCGCGGGGAGCAGCTGCTGATCGTCCTGCGTACGCTACCCGTGTATCGGACGATGGCTAAACGCTTTCGTCTCTGATGAATACGGCCTGTGCACCCAACCGTTAAACCGTGCCACCGGCAATGCCTGTCGCTCCAGGACGGCGGTGACAAGACGCTATAGGCTCGCCGTCAAGATCGACGTCGCGAGGGGCACGGCCCGCAAGGACGCCTACGACAACCAGTTCTTCGTGTTCGCCTGCGGCAGCAGCGATCTGGTCAATCAAGGCATCGCGGCCATGCCGGAACCCAGCCGATACGCGCTGCTGCTCAGCGGCCTCGGCCTAGTCGGCCAGCAGCGCCAGGATCAGCTCGATCCTGGCCTTGACCGGGCTCAGCGCGCCGGCGCTGGCCAGCAAGCCCGGCAGGTCCATGACAGGACCGGCATCGCAGCGCGTGCTGCGAAGCACGCGCACGCCACCCAGTTCAGCCTCACGCAGGGCCGCGTCCAGGCCGCGGCTCAGCGTGCCATTGCCGGTGCCGGCGGCCACGAGGCCGTCGATGCCAGCGGCCCACAGCGCCCGCACCACGGCGCCATCCGCGCCGGCGTGGTTCATGACGATGTCGACGCGGGGCCAGCGCTCGGCAGGCGCAGCGATGCGCGCCAGGCCAAGCGCATCGCCGGCAGGCCAGCGGCCGACCTGGCGCACGGCGCCCTCCTCCACCCGCGCCACCAGGGCGCCGTCGACTGACTCGAAGGCATCGACGCGATAGCTGTGCGTCTTGCGCACCTGCACCGCGTCATGCACGCGGCCTGCGAAGGCGACGACCACGCCTCGGGCGCCGGGTTGCGCGGCCACCTGGACCGCATCGAAAAGGTTTTGCGGCCCATCGGGCGCTAGCGCCGTGGCAGGACGCATGGCCGCTGTCAGCACCACCGGTTTGTTCGGCGCCAGCACGCGGTGCAGGAAGTAGGCCGTCTCTTCCAGCGTGTCGGTGCCGTGGGTGATGACGATGCCCGTGACCTCGGGGCGCTCCAGCTGCTGCTGCACGGTGATCGCCAACCGCTGCCAGGTCGCGAAATCCATGTCCTTGCTGTCGAGCTGGGCGACCTGCCGTGCCTCCATTCTCTGCTCGGCCAGGGCCGGCACGGCGGCCAGCAAATCCTCGACACGCAGTTGCGCCGCCGTGTATCCAACACCGTCGCTGGCGGTTTTGGCGGTGCCGGCGATGGTGCCGCCGGTTCCCAGAATGACGATCAAACGATCAGAGGTTTGCAATTTATTGGATTCCTGGACAAAAATACAGGTGCTGGACAAATTGCCAGCCCACTCAGAAGGCCGCCCGTGCAAGACCAACCCAAGCTTACCGCCCGCCAGCAGCAGATCTTCGACTTGGTTCGCAACGCGATCGAAAGCACCGGCGCTCCGCCGACCCGCGCCGAGATCGCTGCCGAACTGGGCTTCAAGTCCGCCAACGCGGCCGAGGAACACCTGCAGGCCCTGGCCCGCAAGGGCATGCTGGAACTCGTGGGCGGCACCTCGCGCGGCATCCGCCTCAAGTCCGAGATGCTCGGTGCCCTCAACCGCGCCCGCCAGTTCAGCCTGCCGATTCCCAGTCTCGCGCAACTGACGCTGCCGCTGATCGGCCGCGTTGCCGCCGGTGCGCCCATCCTCGCCCAGGAGCATGTCGAGCAGACCTATAGCGTCGAGCCCAGCCTGTTCTCCCGGAAGCCCGACTACCTGCTCAAGGTCAAGGGCATGAGCATGAAGGACATCGGCATCCTCGATGGCGACCTGCTGGCCGTGCAGTCGGCCAAGGAAGCCCGCAACGGCCAGATCGTCGTCGCCCGTGTCGGCGAGGAGGTCACGGTCAAGCGCTTCAAGCGGAGCCCCGAAGGCATCCAGTTGCTGCCCGAGAACCCCGATTTCGAGCCTATCCTCGTCAACGAGGACAGCGAGAGCTTCAGCATCGAGGGCCTGGCCGTGGGCCTGATCCGCGGACAGGGGTTCAACTAGTCCGAGGGACGGGGTTTCAATTCCCCCGGCCGCTCGAATCGGGATAGGGGCGACCATTGTCGGCCGAGCCCCTCCCACACCACCCGGCATGCGGGTCCGCACCGGGCGGTTCGAGGGCTTGAGGTCATGAGAGCCGGGGAAGGCCCAGCCGGTCGAAG
>Ga0194137_10000134_pt1 | contig 49697 bp, 53 predicted proteins | sample TARM_MetaG_T3_14_FD_134025 | JGI IMG/M metagenome (GOLD analysis project Ga0194137, IMG submission 134025) | Freshwater microbial communities from Pennsylvania, USA, analyzing microbe dynamics in response to fracking - TARM_MetaG_T3_14 (version 2) | ecosystem: Environmental > Aquatic >...
AAAAGGGGGTACTAACCCACAACAAGTAGGATTAGGTATTAGTATCGCATCTATGGATACATTTCATGTTAGAGGATCTGTTGAGTCTACAGGTTACAATACGGATGCCATGATCAATGGTGATGGATTCTTTATAGTTTCTGAAGATACTGACTTCCTTAATAGAAGCTATACTAGAGCAGGGAGCTTTGGCATCGATGAGACCGGGAATTTAGTTACTGCAGATGGATATAGAGTACTAGGTAACATGTATGATTCTCAAAATCGAAGATACGAATCTGCTTTAACGGGACTTCAAATATCTAAATCTATGAGCTATCCAGCTATGGCTACTGAAAATAATGCCAGTGGTTATGCAGTTACATTTGGTGGGAACTTAAATGCAAATACACCAATATCATCAGGTGTAGCACCAGGTGTACCACCAGCTGTAGGAGTTAATATAAATCAGCTGCTTAGTACGGATGGAAAAAGCTCTGTAGCCAGGGACACAACTTTCACTGCATATGATGAAAGAGGCGGGACACACGAAATAAGAGTTGTCTTTATAAAAACAGGACCAACTGCGTATGAGGTTTGGGGAGTAGATAATAATGAAGAGCTTATAGGCGCTGGGTCGAATCTTACATTCGATGCTGATGGTACATATAATGCAGGAAGCTTCGCCGTGTCAGTAACTCCTACTAATGGGGCTAGTAATTTCACTTTTGACGTAGATCTTAGCAAACTTACTGAGTTTGCTAATGAATCAGATGCTTCAGCAGAGCACGTTGTTGGATATAAGCAGGGGGGATTAAGTGACTATGCTATTGATGCAAACGGCGTAATCACTGGATACTTTACAAATGGACAAATGCGTCCAATAGGACAGATTGCACTGGCGAACTTTAGTAATCCAGCCGGGCTACAAAAAAGCGGTTCAAATCTATATAAGACTTCAGCAAACTCCGGGGAGCCACTTGTTGGACAACCGGGAACTGGTGGAAGAGGATCATTGAATCCAGGCTCATTAGAGATGTCTAACGTAGACTTATCTAGAGAGTTTACAAATATGATTACTACACAAAGAGGTTTCCAAGCGAATTCTAGAGTTATTACTGCAAGTGATGAAATGCTACAAGAAGTAGTTAATATGAAAAGGTAGATAGTTTGAATAATTGTCCTGGGTAGGTTATTCCTGCTCAGGATATATAAAGGGTTGATTAGATGATAAAACTTAGAAAGCTTAACGATAGTGCGTTTATATTAAATGCTGAACTTATTCAAACAATTGAAGAAACTCCAGATACAGTTATTACATTAGTTAATGGTCAAAAATTACTAGTCTTAGAAGATAGCCAGGAAGTTATTAATAAGATTATTGAATATAAAAGTAAAATTTTTAATAGTAATTCTCGCTAAAATGAGATTGAACTAAGGGAAAGAGGTGTAGAATTGGATTTAGCAACCATAGTCGGGATAGTTGTAGGATTAGTGTTTGTAGTTGCAGGTATACTTGTAGACGGGGATATAATGGCATACTTAAATCTACCTTCCATCCTAATTGTATTAGGGGGTACAATATCCGCAACATTTGTTGCATATCCATTGCCGAGGGTTTTAGAGGCAATGAAAATAGTATCAAAAGCTTTTTCAAATAGCGAGGTACAACCCTCAGAAATAATTTCAAAGATTATTGGCTTAGCTAATACAGCCCGTAAGGAAGGGTTACTGGCTCTTGAGGAGGCATCGGACGAAATTGGTGATAAATTTCTTCAAAAAGGTATTATGCTAATAGTAGATGGTACAGATCCTGAGCTCGTTAGAAATCTACTTGAAACTGAGCTAAACTTCGTAGAGGAACGACATAAGGAAGGACAGGGTATATTTGAAGCTATGGGGTCATATGCTCCTGCTTTTGGTATGATCGGTACATTAATTGGACTTATTAATATGTTAAAATCTTTAGAGGATCCTTCAACAATTGGACCCGCTATGGCTGTTGCACTTATAACTACATTTTACGGATCTTTATTAGCAAATTTACTATTCTTACCTATTGCTAATAAACTGAAATTAAGAAGTAAAGAAGAAATTATGAGAAAAGAGATAATGGTAGAGGGGTTATTATCTATTCAAGCCGGGGAAAATCCACGTATTATCGAAGAAAAGTTAAAAGCATTCTTACCACCTAAACTAAGAGAATTAATGGAAAAAGAGGCGGGTGTAGAGGCTAATGGGTAGAAGAAAGTCAAGTAATGATGAACCTAAACAAGGTGCACCTGAGTGGATGACTACATATGGGGACATGGTAACTCTACTACTATGTTTCTTCGTACTTCTCTTTGCATTTTCTGAAGTTGATGCTAAAAAGTTTGAAGCTTTTGTTCAGTCATTCCAAGGTTCTTTAGGTGTACTAGAGTCAGGTAGAACCATTGAACCTAGTGAATATATCTCTCAAGCAATGAATGAAGATTTAACTACGATGCAAAAGGAAGAACTAGAGGACTTCAAAAAACTAAAGGAACAACTAGATGAGTTTCTTGAAAGCAGAGGATTAGATGCAGATATACTAATTGATCTAGAAACTAGAGGTTTAGTTATGAGGTTTCATGATAACGTACTATTTGACTCTGGGGAAGCAAATCTTAAACCTGAATCAGAGAGGCTCTTAGTGGAAATTTCTGATTTCCTGTTGATGACAGAATATGAACAGAAAAATATAAGGGTTGAGGGACATACTGATACGGTTCCAACGTATTCCAAATTTGGTTATGAAACTAATTGGGAGTTATCAACAGCACGAGCTACAAATGTTGTAAGATTTCTATCAGAAAAGGTTGGTTTACGACCAGAGAGATTTACTGCCTCGGGATTCAGTGAATATCACCCGGTGGCACCAAATGACACCAAAGAAAACAAAGCGAAAAATAGGCGAGTTGATATTGTAATCTTAAGACAAGAGTTTTTAATATCACCACCTAACCTTTAATTAATGGGGGATAGATATGAGCGGAAAAAAGATAATGATTTATTTAATTGTTGGAGTTCTTTTATCAACATTATTCTTCGGAAGCATAATTTATTTTATGTTTTTAAGAAATACTGAAACTGACTCTAAGCCTGTAAAGACATATGAATATGTGGTTGGCGATTTCACTTCGAATCTAGGAACAGTAAGAAACTTTTTCAAAGGTAAGATCGTAGTTGAATTATCAGACAAGAAGTTAATCGAAGAGTTTCCAGAGAATGATGCGAGAATTCGTGATGGTGTGATAAAGACTTTAATTGATAAGAAACCTGAGGACATAATGGACCCTAAAGGTCAGCAAAATCTTAGAAATGAGTTAATTAAGGAAATCTCAGCGGTTATGGAAACTGATAAAATTACAAATCTGTATTTTACTGATTACATAATACAATGATGTTTATAGATTTCTATATTTATATGGGCTGGAGGTGATGTAGTTGTCAGAAATAATGTCACAGAACGAAATAGATGAACTTTTGAAGGCACTAAGTACCGGAGAGGTAACTGTAGATGAAATAAAAGAAGAAAATCCAGAGAAAAAAGTTAGACTTTATGACTTTAAAAGCCCTAAAAAGCTAGCAAAGGATCAACTACGTACCCTTCAAATTATACATGAAAATTTTTCAAGGATGTTAAATACGTTTTTATCAGGCTATTTAAGAAGCTATGTACAAGCAGAGGTTATATCTGTTGAGGAACTTTCGTATTATGAGTTCAGTAATTCAATTGTTAATCCCTCTTTATTATCAATAATAAATTTCACTCCACTGAGCGGCCAAATAATTATTGACTTATCACCTTCCATTGCCTTTACAATAATTGAGAGAATACTTGGTGGTAGCGGGAAGTATTATGACGAAATTAGGACCCTCACTGAGATTGAGACAACTATTGTTAAGAAATTAATGCGTCAAATCTTAGATATAATGATTGACCCTTGGGAAAACGTAATTGAACTACAACCCAAATTAGATAAAATTGAAACCAACTCACAATTTACACAGATAGTTTCTCCTAATGAAACAGTTGCATTAATAACTTTGAATTTAAAAATTGGTGAGATTGAGGGCATGCTGAATGTCTGTATACCTCATATAGTTATAGAACCAATATTAGATAAATTGAGTACGAAATTTTGGTTTTCTAGTGTAAATAAAACTGTGACTGAAGAAGATAAGAAAACACTTCAAAAAAGAGTTGAAAAGAGCAAAGTTAACTTAAGTGCCCAGCTAGGATCAACTCATATTACCGTTCGAGATTTTCTTGAATTACAAATTGGTGATGTAATAGGCTTAGATAAGGCAGCTAATGAAGAACTCGAATTTGAAGTTGGTAATAAATTGAAGTTCTACGGGGTGCCGGGAACAGTTAAAAACAAAATGGCTATTAGAATAACCAAGATTATGAAAGGGGTTGAAGAATATGACTGATATGTTATCCCAAGAGGAAATAGATGCCTTACTGAGTGGTAGTAGTGTGTCCAGTGATTTTGATAAGGAAGAACTTAGCAATGATTTTAGCGATGATTTTACAGATGATGAAAAAGATGCAATTGGTGAAATTGGAAATATTAGTATGGGAACATCAGCAACAACACTATCAACATTATTGGGACATAGGGTGTCAATTACTACACCTAAGGTTTCCACAACCGATATAGAAGAACTTTCGACACTATATCCTCTGCCTTTTGTTGCTGTCGATGTAAGATATAAGGAAGGTTTAGAAGGAACAAATATGCTTGTCATTAAAGAGGATGATGTTAAAATAATTACCGATTTAATGATGGGTGGTACTGGTGTCGTGAGTGAAGATCCACTATCAGAACTACATTTAAGTGCCATCAGTGAGGCAATGAACCAAATGGTAGGATCATCATCTACATCACTATCAGAAATGTTTGCAAAAAAAATAGATATATTACCGCCAAGAGCATTTCAAATAAATCTTGGAGCAGATGATTTAACAACGGCCTTTGCAGATATGAAACAACGGTTTGTTAGAATTGCCTTTAGAATGGTAATTGGAGATTTAATAGATAGTGAGATTATGCAAATAATCCCATTGGATTTTGCAAAAGACATGGTAGAAATGTTAATGAGAGGTGGACTTGGAAGCGAAGAGGTTGCCCCTACTAGTATTAATCTAGAAAGAGAAAGTACTTCTCATCAGCCAACAGCCCATGGACATAGTCATAGTGCTACAAGAACTGAGGAGCGTAAGGTAGAAAAACCTAGAGAAACCGTAAATGTCCAACCAATCCAGTTCCAATCCTTTGATAACACTTCTACTAGAAGTTTACCAGAGAATATTGATTTAATCCATGATGTACCTTTAAAAATCACTGTAGAGTTAGGTAGAACAGTGAAAAAAATAAGTGAAGTTCTAGAGTTTGGACCAGGAACAATAGTAGAATTGGATAAAATAGTTGGTGAAGCTTTGGATATTCTTGTAAATGGACAAAATGTTGCAAAGGGCGAGGTAGTTGTGATTGATGAGAATTATGGTATTAGAATAACAGATATAATTAACCCATCAAAACGATTTGCTAAGTTATAGTAAGTGTCTAATAATGTAGAATCAAGTCTTATTAATATGTAATTAAGTATGATATAATAATTTATTAGTATAATTAAAAAATGAATAATCTTAATAGATTTTAAGGAGGAATAAGTAATGGCTAACGGAATTTTAATAGTGGATGATGCGGCATTTATGAGAATGATGATTAAAGATGTTTTAACAAAAAATGGGATTGAAGTTATAGGTGAAGCAGAAAATGGAGCTAAAGCGATTGAAAAATACAAGGAACTCCAACCTACTTTAACTATAATGGATATAACAATGCCCGAGATAGATGGTATACAGGCTGTAAAAGAAATAAAGAAATTTGATCCGAGCGCAAAAATAATTATGTGCTCAGCTATGGGGCAACAGGCAATGGTTATTGAAGCTATTCAAGCAGGCGCAAAGGATTTTATTGTTAAGCCATTTCAAGCAGATAGAGTTATTGAAGCAGTTAAAAAGGCATTAGGATAAGAAATTGAACGAACTTTTTAATACAACATACTACCTGTTTTCGATAGCAGCTGTTATTATTGTTGTTATTATTGCTTATTATACAACTCTTATTATAGCTAAAAAAACAAATAGATTAATGAAAAATAAGCATTCTAAAGTACTAGAAAAGACAGCTTTAGGTCTAAATATGAGCATAATTGTTATACAGGTTAATAATAAGGTTTATATACTACTACAGCATTATAAGGAGATAGAACTACTAGATGTAGTTGATGAACAGAATTGGAGTAATTACAGGGGCTCTGATATATCCGATACTAATAATCCATTTAATGGACAAGCCCTGGAAAAAGTAATGAAAATCAAAAATATGCTAGTATCAAAACGTGATGATATGAAGGGTGAGAATGATAAAACCAATAATGAATAAAAACACACCATTTAAATATCATAAATTATATTTTGCATTACTCATAGCTATGGTATTAATATTTTTTTTAGGTTCAATAGAAGTTACATCTGCACAACCTGTTACTGTTCCAAGAATTAATATTGGTATAGATGAAGCACAGAGTCCTCAGGAAATCACTTCATCTTTACAAATCTTATTACTATTAACGGTGTTGTCCATAGCTCCTGCAATTCTAATTATGATGACAAGTTTTACAAGAATAATAATAGTACTATCTTTTATCAGGAATGCCATAGCAACGCAACAGACTCCACCTACCCAGGTTTTGATAGGTCTGGCATTGTTTTTGACGTTCTTTATAATGACACCAGTTGCAACCGATATAAATGAAAATGCACTTCAACCATTTTTAAATGAAGAGATTTCCCAGGAGGTCGCTTTTACTAATGCTATGGAACCCATAAGGGGTTTTATGTTAAGACAGACCCGTGAACAGGACTTAGCTTTGTTTGTTGAAATTGGTAATGTTAATGTACAGGATGGATTAGAAGATGTGCCAAATACAGTGTTAATACCAGCGTTTATTATAAGTGAGCTTAAAACTGCTTTTCAAATTGGTTTTATCTTATTTATACCTTTTTTGGTTATTGATATGGTAGTTGCTAGTACATTAATGTCCATGGGTATGATGATGTTACCCCCGGCTATGATCTCTCTGCCTTTCAAATTATTATTATTTGTCATGGTAGATGGTTGGAATATTGTTATTAGATCCTTAGTTCTGGGTTTTAGGTAAAGGTGGTATAACTATGAATGAAGCATTAGTAATAGAATTAGGTCAGCATACGTTATTTACAATACTATTAATGTGTGCACCAATGCTAGGAATTGGCCTAATAGTTGGACTTGCTGTGAGTGTATTTCAGGCGACAACTCAAATACAAGAGGCAACCTTAGCTTTTATACCAAAGATTGTTGCAGTTTTCGCATCTATAGTTATCTTTGGACCATGGTTGTTATCTGTAATAATAAATTTTACAACAAGATTATTTACAAATATGGGAACTTATATACAGTAAAGAGTGATATTATATGAATTTATTTCTTAATTATTTTGTTTATAGCTTTAGTGTATTTTTTTTAATATTTATAAGAGCAACCGGCATATTTATTGTGGCACCTTTTTTTAGTCGTAACAGTATACCTATGATTGCTAAACTAGGGTTATCTTTACTTATAGCTTTTATATTGTCGCCAAGTATTATACCTTCGACAGTACTAAAATTCGATAACTATTTTCAATTGACCTATTATGGTATAAATGAATTTATTATCGGAATTATTATTGGATTTGTAGGGTTTTTGTTTTTTACTGCCATTTACCTAGCCGGTACAATTATAGATACGCAAATTGGTTTTGGTATGGTTAACGTAATGGACCCACACACTAACTCGCAAATTCCAATTATGGGTGGCTTTTATAATATATTGTTTACACTAATATTTTTAGCAGTTAATGGCCACCACTTTATTATACGATCCCTAGTTCATAGTTATAGATTAATACCAATAGGTCAGGGAATAGTCTTTAATGAGGATTTGATTTCACATATTACAATTGTAATGACAGAGGTGTTTATATTTGCAGTTAAATTGGGTGCGCCAGTGTTAGCCATATTATTAATTGTCGATATTTTATTAGGTGTATTGGCTAGATCAATGCCTGAAATGAACGTTTTCATTGTTGGAATGCCACTTAAAATTGGTGTTGGTATAGTAACTTCTCTAGTAACGTTACAATACTTAGTTCCTTTTTCTGAAAAGTTATTTGATAGAATGTTTAACTCAATTATGATAGTACTAGAAATTTTAGCCAAAGGTTGATATATATGGAGTTTGTAATAAACTTACAATTGTTTTCTGAAGAAAAGACGGAGAAACCCACACAAAAGAAGGTTAGGGACTCTAGAGAAAAGGGACAAGTTTTACAAAGTCGCGAAATAAATTCAGCCTTTGTATTGTTGGTTTCTTTCGCGACTTTATATTATCTTGCTTCATATATTGGTAATTCAATTAAAGGCTTCACAGTCTATGTCTTTGAAAACTTTTTAAAATTAGATTACTTATTCACAATTGGTGCAATGAATAGGTTATATTTATTAGGTATTTATACAATATTTAGAACTGTATTTCCCATTGGTGTCATTTGTCTACTAGTCGGGCTATTTTGTAGTTATGCTCAAGTAGGCTATTTATTTACAACTAAAACACTAGCACCTAATTTTGGCAAGCTAAATCCAATCGAAGGGTTTAAGCGTTTATTTTCGCTGAAATCCCTAGTCGAACTAGTAAAATCCATCATAAAGATAGTCATTGTTGGATTTTTAGTATTCAGCTACCTAATGGGTCAAATGAATACACTTCTAAGTACTGTAGCAATGGAAGTAGATTCTATATTGATTACGATTGTTCATACTTCGATTAACTTGGCCCTTAGGGCGGGGATTGCCTTGTTGGCAATCGCAATATTAGACTATATGTTCCAAAGATATGATTACGATAAAAATTTGAAGATGACAAAGCAGGAAGTAAAAGAAGAGTATAAACAGTCTGAGGGTAATCCTCAGATAAAATCAAAAATTAGAGAGAAACAAAGACAAATAGCCATGAGAAGAATGATGCAAGATGTGCCTAAGGCGGATGTAATTATTACAAACCCTACGCATTTTGCTATTGCTATAAAGTATGATGCACATAAGTTTGAAGCACCAAAGGTAGTTGCAAAAGGGATGGACCTAATCGCACAAAACATAAAGAAAATAGCTAAGGAAAATAACATCCCAGTTGTTGAAAATAAATTACTAGCACGGACCTTGTACGATGTAGTTGATATTGATGGATTTGTACCGCCAGACTTATATGAAGCAGTTGCTGAAGTATTAGCCTACGTATATCAACTTAACAATAGAATTTGATGGAGGGTTAAACATGAAACATGGCGATATATTAGTTGCCTTATCCATAATTGCAATAGTCATAATGATAATCATACCAATCCCTCTATGGCTCCTAGATGTTTTATTAAGTTTAAATATATCTTTAGCCTTACTAATAATGTTAATTGCAATGTATACTCAGGAGGCATTGAATTTTTCAATTTTCCCTTCCCTACTATTGCTTACTACATTATTTAGATTGGCCCTTAACATTACAACAACTAGATACATTCTATCTACCGGTGATGCCGGAGAACTAATTTATACCTTTGGTAACTTTGTTATGCAAGGTAACGCTGTAGTCGGATTTATAGTTTTTACTATTATAGTAGTTGTTCAGTTTTTAGTAATAACAAAGGGTTCAGAGAGGGTAGCTGAGGTTGCTGCGAGGTTTACATTAGATGCTATGCCGGGTAAACAAATGGCCATAGATGCTGATTTAAACGCCGGCTTAATAAGTGATACTGACGCCAGGGATAGACGAAAGAAAATACAAAGAGAGTCTGATTTTTATGGAGCAATGGACGGAGCGAGTAAATTCGTTAAGGGAGATGCTATTGCTGGTATTATTATAACAGTGATTAATATACTTGCGGGTTTTCTTATAGGTATGAGTATTGAGGGATTAGGCTTTGCAGAGGCTATTAGTAAGTATACGTTATTGACCGTAGGAGATGGACTAGCCAGCCAAATACCTTCATTATTAATATCTACAGCGACCGGTATCGTAGTAACGAGGGCAGCATCTGAAGGTAATCTTGGTAGCGACTTACTTGGTCAACTGTTTCAACACCCAAAGATTATGTTCATTATTTCAGGAGTTCTATTTTTGATGGGGGCTTTTACACCCCTGCCTAGGGTACCATTTCTATTACTATCTGCCATGTTCTTGTATTTAGGATTTAGTTTAAGAAAGGCAATTACAAAAATGGAGTTCGAGGCTGTCCCTGATGAAATCGAAAATGCAGTGGAAGAGAAGAGAAGGCCAGAAAACGTACTACCACTTTTGAATGTAGATCCGATAGAATTAGAGTTTGGATATGGGATTTTACCTTTAGCGGATGCTAGCCAAGGTGGAGATCTATTTGATAGACTTGTGATGATAAGACGCCAATGTGCACTGGAATTAGGGATTATAGTGCCCATGATAAGGCTTAGGGACAATATTCAATTGGAGCCTAATCAATATATTATAAAGATAAAAGGAATAGAAATAACCTCGGGGGAAATAGTTTTTGATCACTATATGGCTATGAATCCAGGCAATGCTGATGGGGAATTAGAGGGTATTGATACTATTGAGCCGGCCTTCGGTCTACCTGCCAAGTGGATAAGTGAAACTGAAAGAGAAAAGGCAGAGGTCTTAGGATATACTGTAGTTGATCCTCCATCAATAATTGCTACCCATTTAACAGAGGTTATCAAGCGCCATGCCCATGAGTTAATTGGAAGACAAGAGGTTAAGAAGTTAATCGATAATATAAAAGAGAATCATCCTGCGGTAGTAGAAGAAATAATACCGAACCCCTTAAGTCTTGGGGATGTTCAAAAAGTATTAGGTAATCTACTTAAGGAGGGAGTGTCTATTAGGGACTTAGTTACTATACTAGAGACCTTAGCAGATTACTGTCATATTACTAAGGACACGGACATGTTAACGGAGTATACTAGACAATCTTTAAGTAGGGCTATTACAAAACAGTTTATTACATCTCATCCTACTCGAGTCATAACTTTAGATAAGGATCTAGAACAACAAATAATAGACTCTGTGCAACAAACAGAATCTGGAACATATATTTCACTTCAACCAGATATTATACAAAGTATGTTAGCAAATCTATCATACGAAGTACAAAAGCTTGTTTCAGTAGGGGAACAACCTATTATTATAACTGCCCCTATAGTAAGGCTATATTTTAAAAGGATTTCTGAACAACTGGCATCAGATTTAATAGTGCTGTCATATAACGAGGTAGATCCTTCAGTAGAAATTGAGTCAATAGGGATGGTGAGCGTATAATGAAGGTTAAAAAGTTTTTAGCAAACGATAATCATGAAGCAATGTTAAAGGTAAAAAATGAATTAGGCCCCGATGCAGTTATACTTCATCAAAGGAAGGTTAAGCCTAAGGGACTTTTGGGTATATTTAAAAAACCATTGGTTGAAATTGTAGCGGCTAGGGAAGAGGCTGCAACCCAGGCAGAGATTAATGAGAAATCTTTAGCAAATATGGTGGAAACTAAGTCTAATAAAAGAATAGAGACTAATGTTACTTCTACTAAAAATAAAACCCAAGAGGATGTAACTAAGGAAATATCGGAAATAAAGGGGATGCTACAGGCTGTATTATCAGGTGTTAATAGTAATCAGATAGGTACTCCATTAGGCGGAATGAATGGTGATTTAAGGGAGTTCTATAATTACTTATTTGCTCAAGAAATTGATGAATCAATATTATATAGGATATTTGATGAGTTAGACAATATAACTAAAGAGAATAATTCAGCTGAGCTAGAAAGGCAAACCATATATAGTAACTTCGAGAAAATTATACAAGGCTACATAAAAGATCAAGGCCATAAAACAAACTCTAAGGTCGTATTCTTCGTAGGTCCTACTGGTGTCGGAAAAACGACGACCATCGCAAAACTTGCGGCTAGTTTTTCTCTTAATGAAGGAAAAACAGTTGGACTGATTAGTGCTGATACATATAGAATAGCTGCGGTTGAGCAGTTAAAGACCTACTGTAACATACTTAATATGCCTATGGAAGTCATCTATGAATCTTCAGAGATTAATGATGCAATTGGGAGACTTATAGATCGGGATATAATCCTAATCGACACGGCAGGTAGAAGTCATAAGAACACTAAACAAATAGAGGAACTAAAGCAACTAATAGGTATGGTTGATGATAAGGAGATTTACTTAGTAATGAGTTGTACTACTAAGAACAAAGACTTAAAAGAAATTATTACTTCATATAAGTTTTTAGAGGACTATAAAATAATTTTTACAAAGCTTGATGAGGCGTCAACCATTGGACCTATCTTAAACGTAGCATATGAAGCTAATAAACCAGTATCATATATTACTACCGGTCAAAGTGTTCCTGATGACATAGAAATTCTTGATATAAATAAGATTACAGAGCTTCTTTTAAAGGAGGCTGGCAATGATTGATCAAGCGACGAAATTACGTGAGTTAATTAATAAAAATAAGAAGAATGATACTGTAGATGATACTACTATTATAAACAATTCTCCTGAGCTTTCATCCCGAATAATTTGTGTAACCAGCGGCAAAGGCGGTGTGGGCAAAACAAATTTCACTATAAACTTAGCCATAGCCTTAAGTAGATTAGATTTAAGGGTAGTAATCATCGATGCGGATTTAGGTCTAGCAAATATTGATGTTGTTACTGGTAGTATTCCTAAGTTTACGTTACTAGATATTATAAGATCAGATAGAAGTATTGAAGAGATTATGAATGATGGCCCAGAAGGGGTTAAGGTAATATCAGGAGGTTCTGGAGTATTAGACTTAGTCGATATGCCCCAGGAAAACTTTGAAAAAATATTATCTAGACTTGATGAAGTGTGTGGATATGCAGATGTTATACTCATAGACACCGGTGCCGGTATTTCAAAATCTGTTATGTCGTTTGTACTTGCATCTAAGGAAGTAATCGTAGTTGCTACTCCAGAGCCAACGTCAATAACAGATGCATATGCGATGATTAAGACAATTAGTCTACAGGATAAAAATAAGAAGATAAAAGTTGTAATAAATAGGTCTGAATCAATTAATGAAGGAAAAATTTCCTTTGAAAAATTACGTAATGCAAGTGAAAAGTTTCTAAATGTAAAAATAGAGAAACTAGGTTATTTAGTAGAGGATCCTCATGTGAGCAGGGCTGTAAAGTTACAGAACCCATTTCTTTTACAGTTTCCGACAGCAAAGGTAAGTCGAAATATAGAATTAATAGCTTTGAATTTAAAAGATAATTTGTGTGCTGGAGTGGATGAGGACAGTAAAACCATAGGATTCTTTAATAAAGTTATTAGTTTCTTTAAATAGGGGTGATAAATATGATTAATCTTTCAGAATTTAAAATAGGTGATAAACTAGAAGTTTTAGTTTATAAAATAGATGTCGATGGCAATAAGAAAGTTCTTCCGCTATTGAGTCAGCTAGCTGATATCACCGATGACTTATTGTTTATCTCCATGCCATTAGTTCACGGAGTACCTTATAAGTTAAAAAGGAATTCAAAAATAAGAATAATTATTTATAGAGAAGAAAAAGGAATATACAGCTTTTCTGGAGAAATAGTTAGTATGGTGCAGAAAAACATCATAATGTATGGTGTAAGACCTATTAGTGATATTGAGAAGGAACAAAGAAGGTTTTATTATAGACTACAAATTAGAAGTAAAATGATAATAAAGTCCTTAGATAGAGACTTTACTGAAACTTGTGTTACAAAGGATTTAAGTGGAGGCGGAGCAAGGATATCTTGTAAAAGTGAATTTAATAAGAATGAAAGTTTAAACTGTTTTATTAATCTTGTTGGAGAAATAGTAAATGCCAAGGGAGTTATAGTAAGGAAAGAGAAAGATTTTGGAGATAACAACATAGAATTGGGTATTAAATTTACTGAGATACAGGATACTGATAGAAATAAAATTGTATCGTTCATTTTTAAAGAACAAAGACTATTAAGAAAAAAAGGGCTGATTTAACATGGAACCTAATTACAAAAAGATAAAAGTTCTTATAGTTGACGATTCAAGATTTATCCAAAAAGTTTTAATGGATATATTACAAAGTGATGATGCCATTGAGGTTATAGGCTTAGCTAAGAATGGCGAAGAGGCTATTACTATGGTTAAGGACTTAAAGCCGGACGTAGTTACTATGGATGTGGAGATGCCTAGAGTAAGTGGTATAGACGCATTAAAGGTTATAATGGACGAGTCGCCGGTGCCTGTAATTATGTTAAGTAGTTTAACCTCTGATGGAGCCCAGTCAACTTTAAATGCATTAGAATTTGGTGCTGTTGATTTTGTTCAAAAGCCAACGGGTGTTTTTGATTTAAACTCTAATAACAACAAAATAGAGATAATAAATAAAGTTAAGATAGCGTCCAGGGCAAAAATACATAAAAGTAACAAATTATCATTTAATAGTCCTACTCCTAGTCCTAGTCGTCTGAATTTAAATAGCTTTAAACCTAGTAATGATAAGACAAGTATTGTTGCTATTGGAATCTCAACTGGAGGACCTAAGGCGTTGCAGTATATCATACCACAAATACCTAAAAACATAACTGCAAGCTTTTTAGTGGTTCAACATATGCCTCCGAATTTTACAAAATCCCTAGCCGACAGACTTAATAATATATCCCAAGTAACAGTTAAAGAGGCAGAGGATGGGGAAGTTGTAAAACCAGGATTTGTATATATTGCCCCAGGTGATTATCATCTGAGGGTTAAGGAAATAGGTAAGGACGTTATAATAATCCTAGGTAAAGAGGATTCGGTTTCTGGACATAGGCCGTCTGTCGATGTAATGTTTAATTCCATAGCGGAGTCCAAAATTACGAATAATATAGTAGGGGTGGTAATGACAGGAATGGGTTCAGATGGAACAAAAGGGGCAGTACAGTTAAAAAATAGCAAAGGTTCATTTATAATTGCGCAGGATGAAAGCAGCTCTATAGTATATGGAATGCCTAAGAGTGTAGCAAAGGCTGGCGTTGTTGATAAAATTGTTTCACTAGATAGAATAATAGATACAATAATCAATAGGGTGGGGGTGTAGTTTTATGGATATGAATCAATATTTAGATATTTTTATGGAAGAATCAAAGGAACATTTACAAGGAATGAATGCAATACTACTTAAGCTTGAAAACGCTCCAAAGGATCTTGCTTTATTAAATGAAATTTTCAGGGTTGCACATACTTTGAAGGGTATGTCCGGGACGATGGGATTTAATAACATATTACATTTAACCCATGAAATGGAAAATGTACTTGATGATCTAAGAAATGGCAAAATGGAGATTAATACTAACGTTATAGATATACTATTTGAGTGCTTTGATCAATTAGATAACTACGTTTCAAAAATTGAGACTTCAAGTTCTGAAGGCGAAATGATCTCAGGGGAATTAATAAATAAGTTGAATAAATTAATCTCTTCTCCAGAAAAAAGTAATATGAGTGTAGAGGATAATAAGACAGAACATAATCCAGAAAAAAATACTGTGGAAGTTAGTGAGTATGTTGGAAAGGTTATAAAGATAGCTAATGAGAAGGGTTTAAATGCCTTTTCCTTGACAATTACGCTGGATAGTAAGTGTATGCTGAAATCCGCTAGAGCTTATATTATTATCAGTTCTTTAGAAAAGGTTTCAGAAATAATTAACTCTAATCCAAGTATTGAAGAGATCGAGGATGAAAAATTTGATCTAACATTCCAATTAATAGTAGTAACCGAATTGGATCATAAGGAGATAGAAAAAGAGTTAAACTCTATCTCAGATATTGAGAGTGTAGAAATAGTTAACTTAGAGTCAGACACTATTTCTGTAGATGAGAATAGCATTGATCTTGCGGAAGATGAGGTAGCAGCCACTCAGGAAGCAACAGTGCTAAATTTCAATGTTGCTAATGCGACTAATGAAGATAATAGTAATAATAACAAAAAAGCTAAATCAACTAAAACCGTAAGGGTTGATATTGATAGACTTGATAATCTAATGAATTTAGTAAGCGAATTAATTATAATTAAAACAAGATTAGAAGAGACAGATAAGACAGAAGATAAGCAAAGTATGAATGAGGCAACCGAACAGCTTGAACGTATCACTACTAGTCTACATGATGCTGTAATGAAAGTTAGGATGGTTCCTATCGAAAGAACCTTTAACAGATTTCCAAGAATGGTAAGGGATTTATCTAGGGACCTAGGTAAAGAAATATCATTAATAATGTTAGGTGCTGAAACAGAGGTTGATAGAACTGTAATAGACGAAATTGGTGATCCACTAATTCATCTTATTAGAAACTCTATTGATCATGGTATAGAGGAAACCTCAGAAAGAATAAGCCTAAATAAGGATAAAGTAGGTAAAGTAAAACTTAATGCTTACCCTGATGGAAACAGTGTAGTAATTGAGGTAGAAGATGATGGCAAGGGAATAGACATAGAGAAAGTAAAATTAAAAGCTATTAACAAAAATATTATTACGATGCAACAAAGTCAGGCCATGGAAGACAACCATATAGTTCAACTTATATTTGCGCCTGGGTTCAGTACTGCCGATAAAATATCTGACATTTCAGGTAGAGGAGTAGGGCTAGATGTTGTTAAAACTAAAATAGAATCCCTAGGCGGAACTGTTGAAGTTGATTCCGTTAGGAATAAAGGTAGTAAGTTTATAATTAGACTGCCACTAACCTTAGCTATTATACAAGCCTTATTAATTTATGTGGGAGAAGAGAAATATGCAATACCTCTTAATAACATTAAGGAAATAACTACTATTACCACTGATAGTATTAGAAAAATACAAGGTAATGAAGTAGTGTTATTTAGGAATACAACTCTACCAATATTGAGACTTTCTAAACTCCTAGATGTACCTAATACAGAAGAGAATTTATGTAGTGAAAGCCCTGTGGTTATTGTAAAAAAAGGAGATAAGACAGCAGGCATATTAGTAGATGGTCTGATTGGACAACAGGAAATTGTAATTAAGTCCTTAGGCAAGTTCCTAAATAATACGGCGGGTATAGCAGGGGCTACAATTTTAGGTAATGGGTCAGTGGCTTTAATTGTAGATACAAATTCATTTTTATAAGGGGTGATAAACTTGAGTAATAATAATGACATAAACAAGCAGTATGTAATATTTAGTGTAGAAAATGAATATTACGGAGTGAATATTCATTATGTCGAGACAATTGAAAAAGTATCTACAATAACTAGAGTACCTAGGGCACCTTACTATGTTAAAGGGGTAATAAATCTTAGGGGTGAGGTTGTATCTGTTATTGATTTGAGAAAGAGATTTAATTTACCTTCTACAGAAATTACAGATGAGAATAGAATCATCATACTTTCTGTTGAGGAGATGGTGATAGGAATACTTGTAGATAATTCATCTGAGGTTCTTTCAATTGATAAGGATCTAATAGATAGTACTTCTAATCTTGCAAATTCAAGTGAAGACGATTATATTAGTGGTATAGGCAAAGTTGATGATAGAATGATAATTCTATTAGATGTATCTAAAATATTTGATTTAAAAGCTTCTTAAAAGATATAAGGAGGAACTAATATGACCTTATCGGTTAATGATTTAAATAATATGCATCTTGATGTACTAAGGGAAATTGGTAACATAGGTGCAGGTAATGCAGCTACAGCCTTAGCAACACTGATAAACAAAAAAGTAGACATGGGTGTACCAGTTATTCAAATTCTTGACTATAACGATATTACAAAGATATTAGGCGGTGAAGAAGCTGTTGTTGCCGGCATATACTTCGGAGTCGATGGTGATATCAATGGTAACATCATGTTCCTATTGGACATAAAGTCTGCAAAAAAGCTAATAGGTATGCTAATGGGGACAGATGATACAAGAGAAGAATTGGATGAAATGGAGTGCTCAGCACTTCAGGAAATCGGGAACATTTTGTCTGGTTCTTATATATCATCCCTATCCACATTAACCGGGTTATTCATTAATTTGTCTGTACCTTCACTAAATGTAGATATGGCGGGAGCTATTTTAAGTGTGCCAGCTATTCAATTTGGTCATATTAGTGACAAAGTTCTATTAATCGAAACTACTTTAAAGGATGGTAATGATCTAATAAATGCTAACTTCTTCCTAATTCCAGACGTTGATTCCTTTGATGTTTTATTAAAAAGTCTAGGAGTGTATTAATAATGCAGGAAATAATAAAAGTAGGAATGGCTGATTTAAACATAGTTAAGTCTCCAAGCATATTGACTACCTTAGGGTTGGGCTCATGTATTGGGATAGCCTTATATGATAGGCAAACAAAAATAGCAGGACTTGCTCATATAATGCTTCCAGATAGCACGCAAATTAAAAACAATTCAAATAAGGCAAAATTTGCGGATACTGGAATTGAACTTCTTATTGAACAGATGATACAAAAAGGCTGTAGCAAGAGTAGATTAGTTGCAAAAATAGCTGGGGGTTCACAGATGTTCAGTTTTGGTAACAATAGCGACATTATGAAAATAGGCTATAGAAATGCTGTTGCAACAAAAGAAGTTTTATCACGTAATAACATATCTATAATTTCAGAAGATACGGGCGGAAATTATGGTAGAACTATAGAGCTATACTCAGATACTGGTAAGCTTAAAGTTAAAACAATCGGACACGGTGTTAAAGATATATAGTAACTCTACTATGCCAGGAGGTTATCAATGGATTCTAAAGGCCTTTGGCTTAAATTTAAAAACGAGAACGATTTTGAAGCTAAAAGTAGACTTATAGAAACTTATATAGAGCTAGTTAAGATTATTGCAGGTAGACTATCTTCATCATACGGATCAAACATTGAGTACGATGACCTGGTTGGATACGGTATATTTGGACTTATCGATGCTATCGAGAAATTCGATATGAATAAGAATGTTAAGTTTGAAACCTATGCACAAATTAGGATTCGTGGGGCAATTATTGATAAACTTAGAAACTTGGATTGGGTACCACGTTCAATAAGACAAAAAGCAAAACTTATCGATGAAGCGAATATAAAATTAGAGGGTATATTAGGTAGAACAGTATCTGAGATTGAGTTAGCGGTTGAACTTAATATGTCCTTACAAGATTTACACTCAATAATGCAACAAGTTAATAATTTCAATATAATTTCATTAGAAGAAAAGCTTATGGATGGTAGTATCAATAGTATATTCGTGAACTGTCAAGAGACAATACCAGAGAATATAATATGTACCCAAGAAGTGTATGAAAATCTAAAATCAGGTATTGACTCCTTACCAGAAAAAGAGAGACGGGTGGTTTCATTGTACTATTATGATGAATTAACCTATAAGGAAATCGGCTTTACTTTAGGGATATCTGAGTCTAGGGTTTCACAAATACATTCAAAAGCAATTAGTAAACTAAAAGCATTATTGATGTAGACTAAAGGGGGGGTATTAATGGGTAATTCAATTTTTCAGGGGGAGAATTATGAAGAAGCGCTAAAGAAAGGTCTAGACCAACTTAACCTAACGGAAAGCGAGGTTAACATAAAGGTCATAGAAGAGAAGAAAGGATCTTTTTTTAAGAAACCATTAATTAAATTGGAGATTGTGAAAGTAGCTGCAAAGGAAGAATTAAGCAGAGAGAATGAGATAAATATAGAGGACAGCCGTGATGAGGATCAGTTAAGTAAATTTAGCCTTAAATATACAGAAGAGGGTGTCTTTTTAGACGTATATTTCTATACCAACCCTTCGGAGCTGTTGCCCTCCATACTTGAATATATTAAGATTAAAGAGATTAAAAACCCCGATATAAATAAAGTAAAGAAATCTGTTGGCGAAGAAAGTGCGGAAAGTATACAAATAGCACCTCCGCAGGAAGAGGTACTAGTAGACGAGAATATTCAGATTGAATTTTCTAAAGACAAGATGCAATGCTTTATTACTTTAAGTATGGCCTTTGGTGGTCAATCAATAACAAAGGAGATTATAAAAAGTAGATTAGGGGAAAGTGGTGTAATATACGGAATTGTTGATGAGACAATATCTGATTTATTAACCAACAGGGTATACAATGAGAAAATTCTAGTCGCAGAGGGAAAAAAGGCAACTCCAGGAGAAAATGCAAAAATAATATACCACTTTGACGCTAAAGCGACTAATAGTCCACAATTGTTAGATGATGGTAACGTAGATTTTAAACAATTAAATCTTATTAGTAATGTTAATGAAAATGATTTATTAGCTGAAATTATACCTGAAACTGAGGGTATTAAGGGCTATGATGTTTTTGGTAATGAGGTTCCACCTAGAGCAGGAAAACCTTTGAATGTTAAAAAAGGAAAGAACACAAGGGAAGATGATTTAAAGATTTATGCAAGTAGGGCAGGACAGGTTACTATTAAAGACGGAGCAATAACTGTTAGTGAAGTTTTTGAAGTTCCTGGAGACGTAGATAACTCAACTGGCAATATAAAGTTCAATGGTAGAATAATCGTTAAGGGTAATGTAAAGTCTGGATTTACCCTCGAGGCAGATGGAGATATTATTGTTTATGGTGTTGTTGAGGGGGCTAAATTAAAGGCTAATGGCGATATTGTTTTAAATAGAGGAGTACAAGGTAATAACCAGGCATTTTTGGAGTGCACTGGTAATTTAGTAGCTAAATATATTGAAAATACAAGTATATGCGCAAATGGAAATATTGAAGCCGATTGCATTTTGCATAGTTATGCAGTAGCAAAATCCAAAGTTGTCATTTCTGGAAAGAGGGGACTAATAGCTGGGGGTGAAGTAAAGGCTGGGGACGAGATTAGTGCAATAACAATAGGATCCCATATGGGAACAAGCACTAAATTAGAGGTTGGTATTGACCCTGAGATAAAGCAAAAATTGACGGATTTAAAGAAGGAAGTATCAGAATTAGAAAACAAATTAGATGGATTGAAAAAGACCATCGATTTATTAAATAGAATATCAAGAACATCCAAATTGACTCCTGAAAAGGAGGAAATGTTTGTAAAATCAATTAAGGCATATGAGGTATTAAAAAATAGACATACTACCCTATCCTTGGAATTAGTTGAACAGGAGTCGAGTTTAGAAACATCGACTAAAGGAAAGATACATGTCTCTAGGACTATTTACCCAGGGGTAAAGGCTACAATTTTAAATGTTACTAGACAATTATATGATGAATTATCCAATTGTACTTTAACTCTAAATGATGGTGAAGTGGTAATTGGACCTTATGAAAAATAGGTGGTGAAGGTATGTCAATTAGACCTATAGATTATTCAACATCTTTGTTAAATAGTGTAAATGAGTCAAAGACACAACATATTGACTATCATAAGTTAAAGGAAAATAGCCAGTATTTACAGGCTAACATTCAAAATCAAGTAAAAAGAAGTCAGAAAAAAGTACTATGTTCCGAACAATCCTTGCACAAGAAGGTAGATAACAAAAATAAGGAACAGTCCCATAAGAAAAAAGAACAGGATAATAAAGAAGCATGTGATGGGGATAAGGATAATAGTGAAAGATATAAAAAAGTAAAAGGACAGAATATCGATATCTTTATATAATGAGGTGTATTATGGATGTAAATGTTGTAGTATTTATCTTAGGATGTGTTGTAGTCGCTGCATCATTATTATATAGTGTCTATGCTAATAAAAATATGAGCGATGATAGCTACTTAAGTAGTACTAGTGAAACTCAGCACAACAATGCAATTAATAATTTAAATAAAAAATATACTAATGAACTAGATATTTTAAAAAAGGAAATTTACTTAATTAAAAACGAGCTATCAACAGTTCTAGAAATACTAAACACTAATTTACTAACTGCTACATTAGAAGAAGTTAGTCCTGAATTAAAGGGTGACAAGAGTAGAGAAACGATCAGTAGCTTTAGTAACATTTTAAATTATAGTAAATTCGTAAGTAAGAACAAAGATATCATAGATAGATATAAGAGTAGTAAATCAATTGAAGAAATAGCAAAAGAGCTTAATAAGAGTATAACTGAAGTTGAAATGGTAGTAAAATTAATAAAATGAGGTGGAGTTTTTGAAGAAAGTTTCAATACGAAATATAATTATTGGTATTGGGATTGGAATGATGTTAACTTCCACCTTTAATATGTTTAATAATTATATTTATAGCACAAATTTAGAGAATAAATCAGTAGAAGAAATTAAGGAATTAGATAGGGATATTGAAACAGATGTTAGCAAGAATGATAATGTAGAGATAGCAAATGATAATGAGGTTGAAAATGGCTATTATGAGATCGATATTAGAAGAGGTATGACAACTGAACAAATTGCCAGCCATCTTCAAGAAGAAAAGGTTATAACAGATGCAATGGAGTTTATTAATACTGTTAAAAGTTTAAATATGACGAATAAATTAGACTATGGAAAGAGAAGAATCCCCTATAATAGTACAATAGAGGAGATTTTAACCATATTATCAATACCAAACTAATTTTTGCTAAATTAGTTTAAAATTATTAAATATGTTAATAATAAATTTTGACCATAAGTATATGCTAAAGTGAATAAATATATTAATTAATATATTGATATTTAGTTTCCACTATGTTAGAATACTTAAGGTGAATAAAACACACACACTTTATGATTTATTTAGTAGTGCCTAATAAGGTCCTAAATAAAAATGAATAAAGTGGAGGTAAAACTAAAGGAGGAAGTTATTAGTATGTCAGTAATTTCAATGAAACAATTATTAGAAGCAGGGGTTCATTTTGGACACCAAACAAGAAGATGGAACCCAAAGATGGCAGAATACATTTTTACAGAGAGAAATGGAATCTATATTATAGATTTACAAAAAACTGTAAAAAAAGTTGAAGAAGCCTACAACATTATGAAAGAAGTTGCAGCAGAAGGAAAAACAGTTCTTTTCGTTGGAACAAAAAAACAAGCTCAAGAAGCAATCGAAGAAGAGTCTAAAAGATGCGGTATGTACTTTGTTAACCAAAGATGGTTAGGTGGAATGTTAACAAACTACAAAACTATCAAAATTAGAATCGATAGATTATTTGAGTTAGAAAAAATGGAAGAAGACGGTACATTCGAAGTACTTCCTAAGAAAGAAGTTATCAAACTAAGAATGGAAAAAGAAAGATTAGAGAAATTCTTAGGCGGTATCAAGGACATGAAAGATATGCCAGGCGCATTATTTATTGTTGATCCTAGAAAAGAAAGAATTGCTATAAAAGAAGCTAAAATTTTAGGAATACCAGTTATCTCTATTGTAGATACTAACTGTGATCCTGATGATGTAGACTATGTTATTCCAGGAAATGACGATGCTATAAGAGCGGTTAAGTTATTAACAGCTACAATGGCTAATGCAGTTATCGAAGGAAAACAAGGTGTACAAGAACAATAATAAAATAAAATCAAATGATTAAAAAGGTAAGGGTATAAGGGATTTTCCCTTACATCCTTACCTTTAATAATATTAGGGAGGCGTATTTAATAATGAGTATAACAGCAAGTATGGTAAAAGAACTTAGAGAAAAAACTGGTGCAGGAATGATGGACTGTAAGAAAGCATTAACTGATGCTAATGGAAATATGGACAAAGCAACTGAAATCTTAAGAGAAAAAGGTTTAGCTGCTGTTGCTAAGAAGGCTGGAAGAATTGCTGCAGAAGGCGTTGTTGAGTCATACATACATGGTGGAAGAATCGGAGTATTAGTTGAAGTTAACTCTGAAACTGATTTCGTTGCTAAAAACCAAGAATTTAAAGATTTTGTTAGAGACGTTGCATTACATATTGCCGCTGCAAACCCACTTTATGTTAGTAAAAATGAAGTAGAGCAAGAAACTATTGAAAAAGAGAAAGAAATTTTAAGAAAACAAGCTTTAAACGAAGGTAAACCAGAAAAAATTGTTGATAAAATGGTAGAGGGTAGAATAGAGAAGTATTACAAAGAAGTTTGTTTATTAGAGCAACCTTTCGTTAAAAACCCTGATATAACTATCGGTGAATTATTGACTGAAAAAGTAGCTAAAATTGGAGAACTTTTAACAATAAGAAGATTTGTAAGATTTGAAGTAGGCGAAGGTATTGAGAAAAAACAAGAAAACTTTGCTGAAGAAGTTGCAAAACAAATAGGTCAATAATTAATTGGAGAACACTTTATGTGTTCTCTTTTATAACAAATAGAGAGTTATTATTATATTTCTAAATATTCTATCAACTTAACAAATAAAGGTTTTTTTGAATAAAAGTAGAAATAGTTAGATTGGAGGAAGGTATATGTCAAAACCTCTATACAAGAGGGTTTTACTTAAATTAAGCGGTGAGGCACTAGCTGGAGATAAAGGCTTTGGATTAGATACGGATACTGTTAATAGTATTGCATTACAAATTAAGGATTTGCTAGCTCTGGACGTTGAGGTTGCTGTAGTAGTAGGTGGAGGTAACTTCTGGAGAGGTAGAGCTGGAGAAGGAATGGATAGAACTACTGCGGACTATATGGGAATGCTAGCTACGGTTATTAATAGTCTTGCTCTGCAGGATGCTTTAGAGAATGTCGATGTTTCAACAAGAGTACAAACTGCTATAGAAATGAGACAAATAGCTGAGCCATATATTAGAAGAAGAGCAGTGAGACATTTAGAAAAAAGCAGAATAGTTATATTTGCTGCAGGAACTGGTAACCCGTATTTCTCCACGGATACAACAGCTGCTTTAAGGGCTGCAGAAATTGAAGCAGAGGTTATCTTACTGGCTAAAAAGGTTGATGCTGTTTATGATAAAGATCCAAACGAACATGAGGATGCTAAGAAGTTTGATGAGCTATCATATATTGATGTATTAAAATTAGGATTAAAAGTAATGGATTCTACTGCTACATCCCTGTGTATGGATAATAAAATTCCAATAATGGTATTCGGACTAGACGATCCAGAGAATATTAAAAAGATCATATTTGGTGAAAAAATAGGTACATATATTCATAATTAATAATAAGGAGGAGAGTTTATGCAATTAGAAATTCATAAGGAACAAGAAGAAAAAATGAATAAGACTATTCAGGTTCTGAAAAATGAGTTGAATAGTATTAGGGCTGGTAGAGCAAATCCTTCAATGCTTGATAGAATAACTGTTGATTACTATGGAGCAGTAACTCCTATCAAGCAGTTAGCGTCTGTTGCAGCACCAGAACCTAGAATGATTACAATTCAACCATATGATTTTTCTATCTTAACAGCTATTGAGAAGGCTATCCAACAATCTGACTTAGGGATTAACCCATCTAATGACGGTAAAATTATTAGATTAAACCTACCTTTACTAACAGAGGAAAGAAGAAAGGATTTAATCAAAATAGTTAAGAAAACTGGAGAAGAGAATAAGGTTGCCCTAAGAAATGAGAGACGTAATGTTAATGATGCACTTAAAAAAATGCATAAAGATGGAGAGTTAACAGAGGACGAATTAAAAACAGCTATGGATGAAGTTCAAAAATTAACTGATAGATATATTAAATTAGTTGATGATCTTTTAGTTGCAAAAGAAAAAGAGATACTGGAGGTATAGTTTTGTCAAAACATCCAGATGTTCTAGGTTTTGAGCTTACTGAAGCAACGTTATTATTAGATAAAAGCAATATAGGTTTTATCATTATTGAAAGTATAGGGAAAGAAAAAATAGAAAAAGGTACTAAAAGAGTTATTAGTCAGAAATATATTTCAGATAATGAAGCTGAGCTTATTATATCTTATTTTTAAGCCCCATTTGGGGCTTTAAAAATATTGAGGAGAAATCACGATGATAAATACAAAAATAGATATAGAAAAACTTCCAAGACATATCTCTATCATAATGGATGGTAATGGACGTTGGGCTAAGGAAAGAAAAATACTTAGAAGTCTAGGACATAGGGCGGGGGTAGAATCTTTAAGAAATATCGTTGAAGCAGCTACAAACATAGGTATTGAGTTTTTATCCCTATTTGCTTTTTCAACAGAGAATTGGAGTAGACCAGAACAAGAGGTATCTGCCCTAATGATGCTTATAAAAGAATTTATTAAAAAAGAGGCTAAACGTTTACATAAGAACAATATAAAGATTTTGACAATTGGAGACATTGATAGATTTCCTGAGGATGTTAAGAAGGAAATTAATGAGGTAAAAGAGCTAACGGAAAATAATACAAAATTAAAATTAATTATTGCCTTAAATTATGGCGGAAGAGATGAAATGATAAGGGCTATTAAGAGTATTATTAAGGATAATAAAAATGAAAATGACATAAATGAAGAATTGATAAATTCTTATTTAGATACAAGGTATATTCCAGATCCAGATTTGCTAATTAGAACTAGTGGAGAGTACCGAATTAGTAATTTCATGTTATGGCAGGCAGCTTATACTGAATTTTGGTTTACGGATACCTACTGGCCAGATTTTACTGCAAATGATTTAGAAAAAGCTATAGTAGATTTCCAAAAAAGAGATAGAAGATATGGAACGGTATAGGGGGAGGAAATAATGCTAAAGAGAGTTTTGTCTGGTTTAGTTGGTGCACCTTTGCTTATATATATTTTATTTACTGGTGGGACACTATTATACTTTGCTGTAACAATTGTAAGTTTAATCGCATTATATGAGTTTTATAATGCCTTCAAAACGAAAGAATACAATCCAGTTTCTATTGTTGGCTATATTTTTTCTGTTTTAATTTTAACTGATTTCTTCTATACAAGGTCTTATTTATTACTTATTCTGATTTTTTTATTTTTTGTATGTAGTGTTATAATATTAGTTCAGGAAAAATATAATATGTTAGATATAATGGTTACCATAATTGGTTTAATATATGTGTCATTATTTCTAGGGCATATATTACTTACTAGTAATCTGCAACTTAATGTGGGAATATGGCTAATTTTTATAATAGCATGGGCCACTGACACCTTTGCATATTTTACGGGATATTTCCTAGGAAAGAATAAATTATGTCCTACTATCAGTCCGAAGAAAACAGTTGAAGGGGCAATTGGAGGAATAATCGGCAGTACTGTAAGTTGTATAGTTTTCTCCATGTACTTTATAGAGGCAAATTTAATTTATGTTGCCCTACTAGGATCTATAGGAAGTGTGATTGCTCAAATGGGAGACTTATTTGCTTCTAAAATAAAGCGTTATATTGGCATTAAAGATTTTGGTAACATAATGCCAGGTCATGGGGGAATCTTGGATAGATTTGATAGTATTATATTCGTTGCACCAATAGTTTATTATTTTTTATTCTACGCAATATAGAAATTATTTAGATAGTTATAATTACAAAATTAGTTATACTTTCTAAAGATTACTGCCAAAGGATCTTCCAACGGAAGACTTTTTTAATGAGGTGACATGATGAGAAAGAGGATTAGCATACTAGGGTCTACGGGTTCTATAGGTACCCAAACTTTAGAAGTAGTAAGAGAAAATGAGGATATGTTTCAGGTGGTAGCCTTGGCAGCCATGCAAAATATCGATGAACTAGAAAAACAGATTAATGAGTTTAAACCTAAATACGTTGCGGTATATGATAAAAGTAAGGCTGATTTGTTAAGAAGTAGAATCGATTCAAAAACTAAGGTATTTTCATCCCTTGAAGGTATTATTGAGATAGCTTCCAATGAAGATGTGGATTTAGTACTTAACTCAGTTGTAGGTAGTATTGGGTTATTACCAACACTACATGCGATTAGAAATGGCAAGGATGTGGCTTTAGCTAATAAGGAAACACTGGTAGTTGGGGGAGAGTTGATAACAAAGGAAATATCGAAGCACAATGTAAAGATAACCCCTGTTGACAGTGAGCATTCCGCAATTTTTCAATGCTTGCAGGGAGAGGATGTTCAAAACGTATCGAGACTAATTTTGACAGCCTCTGGGGGACCTTTTCGAAGTTGGAGTAAAGAACAGCTTTTGGATGCAACTCATACGGATGCGTTAAAACATCCAAATTGGTCAATGGGCAGGAAGATATCTATTGACTCAGCCACACTAATGAATAAGGGATTGGAAGTAATTGAAGCGAAATGGTTATTTAATGTACAAGTGGATAAAATAGATGTAGTAATTCATCCCCAAAGCGTGATACATTCTATGGTCGAATTTAAAGACAAATCTGTAATTGCACAGCTAGGTTTACCTGATATGAAATTACCTATTCAATATGCTTTAACATATCCGAATCGTGTAGAGAGCAATTTACCGGGCTTAGAATTTTCTAAATATAGTACTCTGACCTTTGAAGAACCAGACCATCATAGGTTTCCATGTTTACATCTTGCCTATGAAGCAATTAAAATCGGTGGAACTATGCCCTGCGTATTAAATGCTGCAAATGAAGTACTTGTAAACCTATTTTTAGAGGGTAAAATTAAGTTCTACGATATTTCAAACTATATTGAAGAAATTATGAATATTCACAAATCCTCAAAGTATGACTCCTTTGAGGAACTATTGGAAATAGACGAGTGGGCAAGAGCGTGGATTGTTAAAAATATAAAAGGGTAGGTGGGATTATGTATACTGCGATAGTAGCAATTGTAGTTTTTAGTGCATTAGTATTTTTTCACGAGCTGGGACACTTTTCTGTTGCAAAGCTTGTTGGTATAAAGGTTCATGAGTTTGCTATTGGTATGGGACCAAAACTATTAGGATTTAAAAAAGGTGAGACTGATTATTCAATCCGGGCATTACCAATAGGTGGCTATGTTAGAATGGAAGGTGAAGATGAAAAGTCTAACGATGCAAGAAGTTTTAATAATAAGTCTATTGGAGCTAGGATAGCCGTAATTTTAGCTGGTCCACTTATGAATATTATATTAGGAATTTTATTATTCACTATCATATTTTATAATGTTACGGGTGTACCTACTACAGTAATTGAACAGACTGTCCCTAATACTCCAGCTGTAGTTAGTGGATTAGAGGTGGGAGATAAGATTGTTTCAATTAATGAAAATCCTATTGATAGCTGGGAACAAATTGTTACTGAAATTAGTGAATCTAATGGTGAAACCATTGAAATTGAAGTAATGAGAGGTAACGAACTGGTTCAAAAGTCTATAGTTCCAGAACAAGATCCGGAGACAGGTCAATTTAGAATTGGTATAGTACCTACGGCTAATAAATCCTTATCCTTAGCTATTAAGAATAGTTTTAGTCAAACTAAAATGATAGCCCTTGGAATTTTTGATTTTTTTAAGGGACTAATAACTTCTAGACAGGATGTATTAAAAGACGTTGCTGGGCCAGTGGGTATAATAAATCTAGTTGGGCAAGCAAGTAGAGCGGGATTGATTTATGTACTTCAACTAGCAGGATTAATTAGTATAAATTTAGCTGTTATGAACCTTCTTCCAATACCTGCATTAGATGGAAGTCGTATTCTATTTTTAATTATAGAGGCCCTAAGAGGAAAGCCTATTGATCCAGAAAAGGAAGGTTTTGTTCATGTGGTTGGGTTTGCACTACTGATGCTTCTAATGATTATGATTACTTACAAAGATATAACAACTATATTCTTTTAATATGGGTGATAAAAAATGAGAAAGAAAACTAAAGTAGTTAGATGTGGCAATGTTTTAATAGGCGGAGATAATCCAATTTCAGTTCAATCTATGACAACCACTGATCCTAGTAATATTAATGCCACAGTCGATCAAATTAGAAGTTTAGAGGAAGTTTCCTGCGATATAGTAAGGGTAGCTATTCCCAATATGGATTCGGCTATGGCAATTAGTAAAATAAAGGAACTGGTTAAAATACCTATTGTAGCTGATATACATTTTGATTATAGATTGGCCTTAGAAGTAATAAATCAAGGTATAGATGGCCTTAGATTAAACCCCGGTAATATCGGTGATTATGATAGAATTAAAAAAGTCGCTGTTCAGGCTAAAGAAAGAAATATCCCTATTAGAATTGGGGTTAACGGTGGCTCATTAGAAAAGGATATACTTCAAAAGTATGGTCATCCTACTGCGGATGCTATGGTAGAAAGTGCCATGAGGCATGTGAAAATTCTAGAGGATTTAGATTTTGATGATATTGTAATATCTTTAAAGGCCAGTGATATTAAACTTACTGTTGATGCCTATTCGAAGATAAGTGAAAAGGTCAATTATCCGTTACATTTAGGAATAACAGAGGCAGGAACAGTCTTTGGTGGCACTATAAAATCGTCAGTTGGTATAGGGTCACTATTATTAATGGGTATAGGAGATACAATTAGAGTTTCCTTAACTGGCCATCCTGTGGATGAAATTAAGGTAGGTCGTGAAATTTTAAAATCTATTGGCCTATTAAATGATGAGATTAATGTAGTTTCATGCCCTACTTGCGGAAGATGCCAAATTGATTTAATAAATATTACTAATATTGTACAAGATAAAATAAAGCATATTAAAAAGCCTATTAAGGTAGCAATAATGGGTTGTGCAGTAAATGGTCCTGGAGAAGCCAGGGATGCGGATATAGGTATTGCCGGGGGATCAAAATCGGCTCTACTTTTTAAAAAGGGTGAAATTATAAAGAAAATTTCGGAAGAAGATATCTGCAGAGTTTTATTAGAAGAAATTGACAAAGTTTAGAGGAGGCAACATATGAGAGTATCTGCTATAATACCTGCATATAATGAGGAAAAGCGGATAGGTAATGTTATCCAGTCTGCTATGAAATGTAAACTTATAACTGATATCATTGTAGTGGATGATGGCTCTGAGGATAGAACCTTTGAAGAGGCAAGTACTTACGATGTAAAGGTAATAAAGCTTTCTAAAAATCAGGGTAAGGGTGAGGCGTTAAAAAATGCATTGCTTTATTGTGATTCTGAAATAGTAATTTTTTTGGATGCAGACTTAATAGGCTTAAATCCAGGCCATATTGAGTCTCTAATTTTCCCATTGATTAATACAGATACAGAAATGACCATTGGAATTTTCAATTCAGGAAGGTTCTTTACTAGCTGGCACCAGAAATTAACACCCAGCTTATCTGGGCAAAGGGCTTTTAAAGGAGACCTGATACAGGATATAATGAATTTAGAAATGAGTGGATATAATGCAGAAATGGCTATTACGAAACTAATTCGAGAGAAGAATATAAAAGTAGAACATATTCTTTTAGAAGATATTAGCCATGTAATAAAGGAAGAAAAGATTGGATTTAGTAAAGGCATGTATTGTAGGATGAAAATGTATAAGGAAATTATAAAATATATATGTAATAGTTAAAGAGGAAGGGGGGGCCGTTCCTATGCAATCAAGTTCTGTATGTTTCAATTCATTTATAGAACAGTTTGGTATGAAGTATGATTTGCCCTTAGATAGGTGTAAAATCAATCATGTAAAATTTCATAAAAAGGATAAAAAGATCCAAATTCATTTGATTTCAGAGGAAATACTTTCTGAAGGAACCTTAAGTGCTATAAGGAAACAACTTAAGACGAAATTGGGTCTTAATTTTGTTGATATAGATATAAAATATACTAAAGAGTTTTCTAGCATAGAAGAACTAGTTAAGTGTAATTGGGATAGCATAGAATATATTTTAAACAAGCTACTACCCTCTACTAGAAATTCAATGAATCAAATTCAATGGAAAGCAATAGATAATAAACTTAGTATTGTTTTTAAAGAACATCTTATTCATGAAAAGGCTAAGGAAAGAAATGTTAATGATAAAATTGAGTCCTTCTTCTCCTCTAGGTTTAACTTTAATATTCAATGTGTATTCGAATTAGAAGTAACCGGTGGGGATGATTCCTATGAGACTGAAAAGGCAAATGAAGAAATCAAATATTTAGAACAGGTTAAAAAGGAAATAAAAGAGTTAGGGGTTGCGCCTAAGAAGAATAGTCCTAGGGCTAATAACTCAGGTAGCAGAGTTATTATAGGTAAGGATTTCAATGGAGTACCTGTAAGTATTGAGAATATATATAACGACTCCGGAACAGTAATAATTGAAGGAGAAGTCTTTGATATAGAAAGCAAGTTACTGAATAGTGGAAAGATGTTGTATACCCTATCGGTTACTGACTATACGAATTCAATAGTAGCCAAAATATTTCAACCTCATAATAAGGATGTCGATCTTGCGGACTCTTTTTTTAATGAACAGCAACTTAGAATAAGAGGGAACGTAGTATTTGATAAGTATATTAAAGAAAATATTTTAATGGTGACAGATATAGTTAATATTCCAAGAATTGTACGAGTGGATGAAGCGGAGGAAAAAAGGGTAGAGCTACATCTACATACTCAAATGTCTGCTATGGATGGGATTTCTATGGCATCAGCCCTCGTTAAACAAGCTGCTCAATGGGGACATAAGGCTGTTGCAATAACGGATCATGGGGTAGTACAGGCCTTCCCTGAGGCAATGGAGGCAGCGAGTAAACATAATATTAAGGTTATCTATGGTATTGAGGGGTATCTAGTAGACGATACATCTAATTCTACTTATTTAAACAAGAATACTTCTTTAGATGATGAATTTGTGGTATTTGATATTGAAACTACAGGACTGTCAAATAAGCATAACAGAATTACTGAAATTGGCGCAGTTAAAATTAAAGGTGGAGAGGTTATAGATGTATACTCGACCTTTGTAAATCCTCAGACACCAATACCTGAACAAATTATACGAATTACAGGAATTACAGATGAAATGGTTAAGGATGCACCTCCTATAAAAGAAGTGCTACCTGAATTTTTAGACTTCATATCAGATATTTGTGTAGTTGCCCATAATGCTGAATTTGATGTGGGCTTTATTAGAGAAAATTGTAACAAGTTAAATTATGCTTTTAATAATCCAGTGTTAGATACATTGAAGCTATCTAGGGTGTTATTAAATCATCTAAAAAAACATAAACTCGACGTTATTGCTAAGGAGTTAAAAGTAAATTTAGAAAATCATCATAGGGCGATTAATGATGCTAAGGCCACGGCTGAAATATTTAGTAAATTTATAGTGATGATGAAAGAAAGAGGAATTAGCGATTTAAGAGGAATAAATAGCTTATTTGAAAAAAATATTGACTATACAAAACTAAGATCAAACCATATGATTTTATTAGTAAAGAATGAAATTGGCCTAAGGAATCTGTATAAATTAGTTTCAGAGTCTCATATGACGTATTTTTATAAAAAGCCTAGAATACCAAAGAGTCTTTTAGACAAGCATAGGGAAGGGCTTATTTTAGGCTCTGCATGCGAAGCGGGGGAATTATTCCAGGCTTTACTAAATACAAAATCAGTTGATGAAATAGAAAGAATAGTTAAGTATTATGACTATTTAGAAATCCAACCTATATCTAATAATGAGTTCTTAGTTAATAAAAATATAGTTAGCAGTATGGAAGATATAAAGAACCTGAATTTAGAAATAATAAGATTAGGAGAAAAATTCTGTAAACCTGTTGTGGCAACTGGAGATGTTCACTTCCTAAACCCTAGGGATGGAGCATTTAGAAAAATATTAATGGCTGGTCAAGGATATGACGATGCGGATAATCAACCACCACTGTATTTTAAGACCACGGAGGAAATGCTCAGGGAATTTAGTTATTTAGGGGAAGAGAAGGCCTATGAGGTAGTTATTAAAAACCCTAATGCAATAAACGACCAAGTAGAATCACTACTGCCTATACCTAATGGCACATTCCCACCTATTATTGAGGGGTCAGATGAAGAATTAAGGCGACTCTGCTATAATAAGGCGACATCTATATACGGAGAGATACTACCGGAAATAGTACAGTTAAGACTTGATAGGGAATTGAACTCAATAATATCCAATGGTTATGCTGTAATGTACATTATCGCCCAGAAATTAGTGACAAAATCTATGGAGGATGGTTATTTAGTTGGTTCTAGGGGCTCCGTTGGTTCATCCTTTGCTGCGACTATGAGTGATATTACAGAGGTAAATCCATTGCCTCCCCATTATGTATGTCCAGAGTGTAAGCATTCACAATTTTTCACTGATGGATCCTATGGTTCAGGGGCCGATTTACCCGATTCAAAATGCCCTCAGTGCAGTATGGAACTAATCAAGGAAGGACATGATATTCCATTTGAAGTATTCTTAGGCTTTGAAGGCGACAAGGAGCCAGATATAGATTTAAACTTCGCTGGGGAATATCAAAGTGAGGCTCATAGATATACGGAAGAATTATTTGGTAAAGGTAAGGTATATAGGGCAGGAACTATAGGCACGATTGCGGATAAAACAGCCTATGGGTTTGTTAAGAAATATATTGATGAAAATAATAAGTTTTTAACTAATGCGGAAATCAATAGGCTCTCAAAGGGATGTACTGGAGTAAAACGTACATCCGGGCAGCATCCTGGCGGGGTTATGATAGTGCCTGCATATAAGGACATTCATGAGTTTTGTCCGATTCAGTATCCTGCAAATGATAGTAAATCTGGCGTAATAACAACCCATTTTGATTATCATGCCATAAGTGGAAGGTTACTAAAGCTTGATATACTGGGCCACGATGTACCGACAATTATAAGGATGCTTGAGGATATAACTAAGACAAATGCAACTAAAATTCCTCTGGATGATAAACAAACCATGAGTCTATTTACGGGGATAGATGCCTTAGGATTAACTAGAGAAGAATTTGACTATGAAACTGGAACTTTAGGTATACCTGAGTTTGGCACAAAATTCGTAAGGCAAATGTTAATGGATACAAAACCAACAACCTTTGCGGAACTTGTAAGGATAAGTGGTCTCTCCCATGGTACGGATGTATGGCTTAATAATGCACAGGACCTAGTTAGAGGATCTGTAGCTCAGTTAAAGGATGTTATATCAACCAGGGATGATATAATGAACTATTTAATCCTTATGGGTATGCCAGCGAAGCATTCATTTAAAGTTATGGAGAATGTTAGAAAGGGTAAAGGTCTTAAGGAAGAGGATGAGAACCTAATGAGGGAGAATAATGTACCCCAGTGGTATATTGATTCCTGTAATAAGATAAAGTACATGTTCCCAAAGGCCCATGCGGTGGCTTACGTTACGATGTCCTTTAGAATAGCATATTACAAGGTTCATTATCCAGAGGCATTTTATGCAACGTACTTTACTACAAAAGCAGAGGACTTTGATGTTGAGTTAATAATTAAAGGAAAAGATGCAGTCAAAGCTGCGATTCAAGAAGTTGAACGAAAGGGAATGGAAGCTACGACCAAGGAGAAAAATCTAGTAACCATTCTAGAAGTTGTTTTAGAAATGTTCTGTAGAGGCATTCAACTACTGCCTTTAGATTTATATAAATCCGACTCTGATAGATTTCTAATTCGGGATGGAATGCTACTCCCGCCGCTCAAGTCTTTACAGGGTTTAGGGCAAAATGCCGCAAAGAATATAGTAAAGGCTAGGGAAGAAGGAGACTTCTTATCAATAGAGAATTTTAGGCAAAGAACTAAAACATCAAAAACAGTTATAGAGAAGCTAGTAAATCATGGTTGCCTACAAGATCTACCGGAAACCAACCAACTTTCATTCTTTTAACTTGCAGGAATTTTCTGTTTATGCTATACTATGAGTAACAAGATATATTTTATTAATTATAGAGTGGGGATTCTGCCCACTCTTTACTTATTATATATGGGCAATTTCTGCCTAAATGTATATTTGGGAATAAATTATTAAAAATTTACAAAATATACAATATATAAATATATGAAATTTATATAGATACACTACAACTTAATATAGGAGGTATACAAATGGGAAAAAATAAAGTTGAAACTGTTGTAGAAGAACTTCTTCTTCCGATAGTAGAAAAAGAAAATTTTGAGTTAGTTGATATCGAGTTTAAAAAAGAAGGGCCACATAGGTATCTAAGAGTTTACATAGATAAACCAGAGGGAATAAGCCTAGACGACTGTCAAACAATCAGTCACCAACTAAGTGAAAAGTTAGATCAGGAAGATCCAATTGAAGAAAACTATTTCTTAGAGGTATCGTCACCAGGCTTAGACAGACCACTGAAAAAACAAGAAGACTACGTTAAATTTGCAGGAAGAGAAGTGGAAATAAAGCTTTATGAGCCGATGGACAATAAGAAGCTTATTGAGGGTGAACTATTAGAATTAATAGATACAATAGTTAAAGTAAAAATGGAAAATGGTGATGTGCTGGACATACCATTAGAGAAAATTGCACTAACTAGATTAGCAATTAAATTTTAGGGGGTTTTTAAGGAATGAATTCCGATTTTATTGATGCTTTAGAACAGATACAAAAAGACAAGGGAGTATCAAAGGACATTTTAATTGATGCATTAGAGGCTGCATTAATATCAAGTTACAAAAGAAATTTTGGAACCTCCCAGAATGTAAGAATAACTATTAACAAAGATACTGGAGAAGTACATGTATACTCTCAAAAAAGAGTAGTTGAAGAGGTAGAGAGTGATTTATTAGAAATCAGCTTAGTCGATGCAAAGAAGATTAATAGTAATTATACTATAGACGATGTAATAGAAAATGAAGTGACCCCAAGAAATTTTGGTAGAATAGCCGCTCAAACTGCTAAGCAAGTTGTTGTACAACGAATTAGAGAGGCAGAGAGAGACGTAGTATTTGGTGAATTCATTAATAGGGAATCAGATATTATAACTGGTAGTGTTAATAGAGTAGCAAAGGGAAGTGTTTACATTAGTTTAGGTAAAACAGAGGCTGTATTAGCTCCAGGGGAACAAATGCCAAATGAACAATATAATCATGGAGATAGAATAAAATGCTATATTGTTGAGGTAAAGAAAACTACTAAAGGTCCTCAAATCCAATTATCTAGAACTCATCCAGGATTAATAAAAAGACTATTTGAGCTTGAAGTTCCTGAGATTCATGATGGTGTAGTTGAAATCAAGAGTATTTCTAGAGAAGCAGGCTCTAGAACAAAAATAGCTGTTAAATCAAATGATTCCAATGTTGATCCTGTAGGTGCTTGCGTAGGTCCTAAGGGAGCTAGGGTTGCAACTATAGTTGAAGAGTTAAAGGGTGAGAAAATCGATATTATAAAATACAGCGATGAGCCAGAAGTATTTATTACTAGTTCGTTAAGTCCTGCAAAGGTTGTTTCTACAACTGTTAATGAAGCTGACAAAACTGCAAAGGTTATCGTACCCGATTATCAGTTATCCTTAGCAATTGGTAAAGAAGGGCAAAATGCGAGACTAGCTGCTAAATTAACTGGATGGAAGATTGACATAAAGTCAGAGAGTCAAATTTCAAGTTAAAGTTAATGGGGTGAGGATATGAAAACAAAGAAAATACCCTTAAGGAAATGTCTTGGGTGTAATGAAATGTTGCCGAAGAAACAATTAATAAGGGTTGTAAAAAATAATCAAGATGAAATTGATATAGATTTTAAAGGTAAAGCCCACGGTAGAGGCGCTTATATTTGCAATCAAAAAAGCTGCTTCGAAAAGGCATATAAGACTAAAGCATTTAATAGGGCTTTTCAATGTGAAGTACCTAAGGATGTCTATGAGAGACTATCAAAGGAGTTCGAGAATATTGAATAAAGACTTAGCAAGCTATATAGGCTTTGCAATGAAGTCCGGAAACATTATTACCGGAGAGGATTTGTGCAAGAAGCAAATTAAAAAAGGCGCAGGTTTAGTTATAGTAGCCACGGATGCATCTGCAAATACACAAAAGGTATTTAACGATAAGGCTACTTTTTATAAGGTACCAATTAGATATATTGGTACAAAGGAAGAACTAGGGCATGTTATCGGAAAAATGTCCAGGGCGGTTATAGTTATTAAAGATCGTAATTTTGCCACCAAAATTATTGACTGTATTGACCGAGAAAATTAATTAGGGGGTGTTCGTTTGTCAAAGGTAAGAGTATATCAATTGGCAAAAGAGTTAGGGTTAACAAATAAGGAACTTATTACGAAACTAGAGGGTTTGGCTGTTACTGTTTCTAATCATATGAGTACTATTGAAGAAGAAGAAGTAACATTAATAAAACAGTTAATTGAAGAAGACAAGAAGAAAAAAGAGCAAAAAGAAACAACAAATAAAACTCAGGCTGGAAATAAACCTGAAAAAAGTCTAAAGAAAAATGAGGATAAGACAATTAATAGAAAATCAAATAACACTAAAAAAGACGATAAAAACAAGAACAATAACAATAACAGAACACAAATCCACGAAACTAAAGAAGAGATTGCAGTAGGTAATAACGATGAAAGACCTATGATTGAAGTAGGTGAAAAGATTGTTGTAAAAGATTTTGCAGCACTACTAAAAAAGAGTGTTAATGAGATAATTTCAAAACTAATACATATGGGTGTAATGGCAACCATAAATCAAGAGATTGATTTTGAATTTGCAGAAAAAATAGCTGCAGAATATGAAATTGATGTATTAAAAAATGAAGTAACTGAAGAAGTAGAAGAAGAAAATGACTATATAATACCTGAAGACAAAGATGAAGATTTAAAATCAAGACCGCCGGTTGTAACAGTTATGGGTCATGTTGACCATGGTAAAACATCTTTATTAGATGCAATTAGAAAGACTAAAGTAACTGAAAGAGAAGCAGGTGGCATTACTCAACATATTGGTGCATCAGAAGTTGAAATAAATGGAAAGAAAATTGTTTTCTTAGATACACCTGGTCATGAAGCTTTTACAGCAATGAGAGCCAGAGGAGCGAAGGTTACAGATATAGCAATTCTTGTAGTTGCTGCAGATGATGGTGTAATGCCTCAAACAATTGAAGCAATAAACCATGCCAAGGCTGCAGAAGTACCAATAATTGTTGCTATTAACAAAATGGATAAAGAGGGTGCGAATCCTGATAGAGTAAAGCAAGAGTTAGCAGATAACGGAATTGTTATCGAAGAATGGGGCGGAGATGTAGTTAGTGTTCCGGTTTCCGCATTAAAATGGACAAATATTGATACACTATTAGAGATGATACTTCTTGTTGCAGATATGGAGGAGTTTAAAGCTAATCCAAATAGAAAAGCCGTTGGAACAGTTGTTGAGGCAGAACTAGATAAGGGTAAAGGTGCAATAGCAACTATTATAGTTCAAAATGGTACTCTGAAGGTTGGAGACGCTGTTGTAATTGGAACGACCCATGGAAGAATTAGAGCTATGGTTAATAGTAAAGGTAAAAGTGTAAAACAGGCTGGCCCATCTACTGCTGTTGAAATAACTGGTCTGTCTGATGTTCCTGCAGCAGGAGATCAACTAATCGCTGTAAGTGATGACAAAAATGCCAGAGAAATAGCATCAAATAGAATTAACAAAATTAAAGAACAACAATTAAAATCTAGTTCAAAAATTTCTTTAGATGCTCTATTTAACCAGGTACAGGAAGGTCAGATTAAAGAATTAAACGTTATCGTAAAGGCTGACGTACAAGGTTCTGTTGAGGCTGTTAGACAATCATTAGGAAAACTATCAAACGATAAGGTTGTAGTTAGATCTATTCATGGTGGTGTTGGTGCTATTACGGAATCTGATGTAATGCTTGCATCTGCTTCAAACGCAATAATTATTGGGTTCAATGTTAGACCATCCTCCGGGGCACTGGCTGCAGCTAGTAAAGAAGAAGTAGATATTCGTTTATATAAAATAATATACAATGCACTTGAGGATTTAGAGGCTGCTATGAAAGGTATGCTTGATCCTGAATTTAGAGAAGTAGAGCTTGGAAAAGCCCAAATTAGAGCTACATTTAGATTACCAAACGGTAATACAATAGCAGGTTGTTATGTAACTGAAGGTAAAATTCTAAGAAACTCAAATGTAAGATTAGTTAGAGACGGTATTGTTATTACAGACGGAACAATTAGTTCTCTAAGAAGATTTAAAGATGATGCAAAAGAGGTTGCTACAGGTTACGAATGTGGTATAGGAATATATAACTTCAATGACCTAAAAGAAGGAGATATTATCGAATCATATAAGATGCAGGAAATAGAGAGATAAGAAAGGACTGAGAAATGTGGCATACCCAAGATCAAGTAGATTAAATGAAGAAATGAAAAAGTTTATTAGTCATGTTGTTAGAAATGAATTAAAGGACCCAAGGGTTGCGATGATGACGACTATTATACAGGTTGATGTTACTAGGGATTTAAGATATGCTACAGTTTTTGTAAGTGTTCTAGGTAGTCAAAAGGAAAAAGAAGACACAATGGAGGCACTTAAGAAGTCTGGTGGTTTCATTAGAAAAGAGATTGGTAAGAAAATTAAAATTAGACATATTCCTGAACTATTATTCAAATTGGATGAATCAATAGAAAAAAGTGTAGACATGTTTGCTTTAATTGATAGTCTAAATATTAATAAAAACGAAGAAGTAAAAATGGATGATGAAGCAGATGAATAAAAAAAATCCTATTCTCTCATTGAGACATGGCGATAGGGTTGCATTAATATCCCATGTTAATCCAGATGGAGATAGCTTAGGGTCAATAATGGCTCTTGGTTTATCCTTAGAAAAGGTTTGCGGACATGTAGATATTTTGGTAAATGATGATATTCCCGAGAGATACAAATTTCTCCCGGGAATTAATTCCGCCCAACTATATAATGCAGAGAGTGGGCTTTTATATGACTATTGTTTCGTTTTAGACTGTGGAGACGAAACGCGATTAGGCTATAGTAAAAAACTACTGGAGCAAAGTAGAACTGTTGTTAATATCGATCATCATATTAGCAATAATATGTTCGGTCATATAAACATTATTGATAGCAAAGCGTCATCAACGTGCGAGATGGTCTTTGGACTAATCAAAGATAGTTTCTTTATGGATGATGTTGATATCGCCACCTGTCTATATACGGGTATATCAACTGACACAGGTAATTTTGTATACGATAATACTTCTGCCAAAACCCATAAAATAGCTGCAAAGTTGTTAAAAGTAGGTATAGATATACAAGATATATCTGAGCATCTTTATCAGAGTAGGTCCTTAAAAAGTGTTAAGTTTCTAGGACACGTCTTAAATAACCTGCAAACTTCCCATGACGGAAAGGTTGTTACTATTTCTATTCCAAGAGCACTGAGGGTAGAATTTGAAGTATCTGAGGATGAGGTTGAGGGCGTTATCAATTATGCTAGGGATATAAAAGGTGTTGAAGTAGCCATTTTAATTAAAGAGTTAGAAGCAGATAAGGTTAAGTTAGGCTTCAGATCCAAAAAGGATGTAGATGTCAGTAAACTAGCTTTAGAATTTGGTGGCGGTGGTCACAAAAAGGCCTCCGGAGCAACTTTATACAAAAGCTTAGATGAAGCAATAATAATATTAGATGAAAAGTTATCCACATATATAGGTTGGTGATTGTTTGGACGGCATTATAAATATATTAAAACCACCGGGAATGTCATCCCATGATGTAGTATCTGCGGTTAGAAAGAAAACTAGAATCAAAAAGGTTGGACATACTGGAACATTAGACCCGAATGCAGCAGGAGTATTACCTATTTGTATAGGTCAGGCTACTAAGGTCTCCAATTATTTATTAGAGGATACAAAGGCATATCGGGGGGAGTTAACATTAGGACTAACTACCGATACCCAGGATATGTATGGAACTATTCTAGAAGAAAAACCTGTAGATTTTAGTGTAGAGGCTATTAAAGAAGCGATCTTAAGCTTTGTAGGTGAATATGAACAATTACCACCTATGTATTCCGCCTTAAAGGTTAAGGGAAAAAAGCTTTATGAATATGCTAGGGAAGGTATAGAACTGGAAAGAGAGTCTAGAAGGGTAACTATATACGATATAAATATTGTGTATATTAAAGATAATAAAGCGTTATTCGATGTTATATGTTCAAAGGGAACATATATTAGAACCCTATGTCATGATATTGGTCTAAAGCTAGGATGTGGCGGAGTGATGTCCTTTTTAATAAGAACCAGGTCAGGGGTATTTAAAATAGAAGATGCAATTACATTAGAGACTCTTAAAGAACATCATAACCCAGAGGAACTACTTAAACCTGCGGATTATCCACTAGGGTATTTACCAAGAATACAAGTACATGAATCCCAAAGAAGGTTTGTTCTAAATGGAAATAAAATAGATTCGTCATATTTTCTTAATCCTCCTGAAGTACCTATTGATTCTACCGTGACAGTATATTTAGGGGATCAATTTATAGGATTAGGAAATATAAAAGGTGACAATAATTACACATATATAAAATTTACGAGGCTATTGATCTAAAAAGGGGTTTATCTATGAAAGTAGTTAGAAAATACGAAGATTTAAGTACACAAGTATATAGGGGGGTTGCCCTAGGGAACTTTGATGGAATACATATAGGACATCAGAGTTTAGTGACGGCCCTACTGGATGAATGTGCAGAGAATAATTTAGAATCCTGTGTATACACGTTCTTAAACCATCCGTTAAACGTTATTACTAAAACTAATGCTTCACCATTACAAATTACTAATACAACCATGAAAGAAAGAATTTTCGAATCGCATGGTATAGATGTATTGTTTTTAGATGAATTCAGTGAAACTTTTATGAACTTAAGTCCCAGGGATTTTGTTATAGAAATATTAGTCAACAAGTTTAAGTGCAAGGTAGTGGTTGTTGGTTTCGATTACAGATTTGGTAATAAGGGACTAGGGGATATTAATTTGTTAAGATCCTTAGGGGAGGAGTTTTCTTTCAAAGTGATTGTTGTTAATCCTGTTGAAATTGATGGAATGAAGGTTAGTAGTACGAAAATTAGAGCACTAATTGTAAATGGAGATATGGAAAAAGCTAATGAATTTTTAGGTTGGTCTTTTACTTTAGTAGGGCAGGTTGTACATGGTGAGGGAAGAGGACGAATACTGGGCTTTCCCACTGCGAATATCTCTATAAATCCAGGACAATTGATTCCTCAATTAGGAGTATATGCCACTAAGGTGGTTATAGAAGGAAATACATACATTGGTGCTACGTCAATAAGTAGTAAGCCTACTTTTGGTAATAAGGATGTAACAGTAGAAACATTTATTTTAGATTACTCTGGTTCAGCCTATGGGAAAGATATTGAGATTATCTTCACTAAAAAGGTACGAGACCAATTCAAATATAATAATGAGAATGAGCTAATTGTCCAAATTCAAAAGGATATTACTAATATAAAAAACATTTACAAAAACAATTAAGTATGCTAGAATTGTATAGTCTAGAACCTATTCTCAGTGATTTGATTCACCGACGGTTACTTGGAATAAGGGGATTATATTAAGGGGAGGTGCACAAACTATGTTAAAAGATCAAAAACAAACAATTATCGATGATTATAAGGTACATGAGACAGACACTGGTTCTCCAGAAGTTCAAATTGCCATATTAACAGAGAGAATCAATCATTTAAATGATCACTTAAAAACACACAAAAAAGATCATCACTCAAGAAGAGGTTTATTAAAAATGGTTGGACAAAGAAGAAACCTTTTAAATTATATCAAAAACAAAGATATCGAGAGATACAGAGATTTAATTGGAAAACTTGGATTAAGAAAGTAAACATAAATGAGCGGGGGCAAATCCCGCTCTATTCTTTAATTACATAGAATTTTTTAGAATGATTTTTTAATTTTTACTAAGACTAATAAGAATCAACTTATTATATAAAAGAACTAATTACTGGAAGGAGGAATACAATATATGCAAAAAGTATTTAAAACAGAATTAGCAGGTAGACCATTTAGTGTAGAAACAGGTAGATTAGCTCAATTATCTAATGGATCATGTTTAGTTACATATGGAGAGACTGTTGTACTGGTAAATGCTAATTCATCAAAAGAGCCTAAAGAAGGAATAGATTTCTTCCCTTTAAGTGTTGATTATGAAGAAAAACTTTATGCAGTAGGAAAGATCCCTGGAGGCTTTATAAAAAGAGAGGGTAGACCTTCTGAAAAAGCCACATTAACTTCAAGATTAATTGATAGACCTATACGTCCATTGTTCCCAAAGGGATATAGAAATGATGTACAGGTTATTGCCACTGTCCTTTCTGTAGACCAAGACTGCGCGCCGGATATTGCCGCTATGATTGGCTCATCAATTGCCCTTTCTATATCTGATATTCCATTTTTAGGACCAACAGCCTCTGTAAATGTTGGATTAGTAAATGGTGAACTCGTAATTAACCCAACTAGTGCACAAAGAGAAGTTACTGACTTAGATTTAATTCTTTCTGGAACTAAAGATGCAGTAATGATGATTGAATCTGGAAGTAAAGAAGTATCTGAGGAACAAATGCTTGAAGCAATTTTGTTTGGGCATGAGGAAATTAAGAAAATTGTTGCGTTTATTGAAGAAATTGTAGCTGAGGTTGGAAAACCTAAACAAGAATCAAAGCTTATTAAGACTGATGAAGATATAGATACAGCTGTTAGAGAGTTTGCTACAGAGAAGATTTTAAACGCTCTAAAAACTTTCGACAAAACAGAAAGAACTGAGAATGTAGATAAGGTAAAAGAAGAGACTAAAGAATTCTTCTCAGAGCAATTTGAGGATAGAATGAAACAGGTTAAAGAGGTTTTAAGTTCAATCGTTAAAGAGCAACTTAGATATATGGTTATTAAGGAAAAAGTTAGACCTGACGATAGAGCATTGGATGAAATAAGACCTATAGCGGTTGAAGTAGGAATACTTCCAAAAACCCATGGTTCTGGATTGTTTACAAGAGGACAAACCCAAGCATTAACTATAGCTACATTAGGAGCTTTAGGTGATGTTCAAAGAATAGATGGATTAGGTGAGGAAGAAACTAAGAGATATATGCACCACTACAACTTCCCTCCATATAGTACTGGGGAAGCTAGATTTTTAAGAGGACCAGGCAGAAGAGAAATTGGACATGGTGCCTTAGCTGAAAGAGCATTAGAGCCAATGGTTCCAAGTGTTGAGGATTTCCCTTATGCTATTAGGGTTGTATCTGAGGTACTAGCGTCAAATGGTTCATCTTCACAGGCCAGTGTATGTGGTAGTACATTAGCTTTATTAGATGCTGGAGTACCCCTTAAAAGAATGGTAGCTGGAATTGCTATGGGATTAGTAAAAGAAGGCGATGATGTTGCTATATTATCAGATATTTTAGGTTTAGAAGATGCTTTAGGAGATATGGACTTTAAAGTAGCTGGAACTGATAAAGGTATTACTGCTATTCAAATGGATATTAAAATAGCTGGTATTGATAGAAAAATATTAAAAGAGGCTCTAGAACAAGCTAAGGTAGGTAGATTCCATATACTAGGTAAGATGAAAGAAGTTATAGATACACCTAGACCAGAACTTTCACCTTATGCACCTAGGATTTTAAAGATGAAAATTAACCCTGATAAAATTAGAGAAGTAATCGGAACTGGTGGTAAAACCATTAATAGGATTATTGACGAAACAGGAGTTAAAATTGATATTGAAAATGATGGTACAATCTTTATAGCGGCTGAGTCAATGGAAGCAGGACAAAAAGCGCTTAATGCAATTGAACAGATTATTAAAGAACCTGAAATAGGCGAAGTTTATAAGGGAAAAGTTATTAAAATTATGAACTTTGGAGCATTTGTTGAAATAATGCCAGGTAAAGAGGGATTAGTTCATATATCTAACTTAGCTCATGAAAGAGTGAATAAGGTAGAGGATGTATTATCTACTGGACAAGAAATAGAAGTTAAAATTATTGAGATAGATCCTCAGGGTAAAGTTAGTTTATCACGTAAAGCTTTATTACCAAAACCTGAGCCAAAGCCAGAAAAAGTTGACTAATATAATGGGAATGAGAGATTTCTCGAGAGTTAATAATGCTCTCGGGTAAATCATATCATTTAATCTATACATAAACCCCAGGGTTTATGTTTTTTAGTTTTTAGGATTTCTTTAAAGATAACCCGAATAAGGAGCAAGTATTGGAATATTATATATATAAGATATTTGTTTGTATGAGGGGGAAAAAGTATGATTTTTTTAATTAAAAAGAAACACGCAATAATTGCTTTAGTTGTGGTTGTATTAATTCTAGTAGGGATATTTGCGCTTGTATTTATTAATAATAATAGTGATAAGGGTGTTTTTAACGCCAATAATCTCTCTAGTAAGCCGATACAACAAGGAAATACAGATAGTAACTATATTGCCTTTACATGTAATGTTGACTGGGGTAATGAAGTAATACCAGAAATACTGGAAACACTTAAACAAAAAGGGGTTAAAATTACATTTTTTGTTACAGGTAGATGGGTAAAGGAGTTTCCAGATATTTTTCAGTTAATAGTTGATGAGGGACATGAAATTGGAAGTCATGGGTACCAGCATTTAGATTACGCGACTCTATCTCTTGACAAAAATATAGAGCAAATTCAAAAATCAGAAGATGTTATAAAAAATATAACAGGTGAAAAACCAACTCTATTTGCACCACCCTCTGGATCATATAATGAACATACATTAACTGCAGCTGATAAGTTAGGATATAAGACTATACTTTGGACTATAGACACAATAGACTGGAGACAGGGCAGTACAAAAGAGGTTATTGTAGATAGAGTATTAAATAAACCAAATCATAACGGAGCTATTGTATTAATGCATCCTATGCCTGCAACCGCTAAAGCTCTCCCGGTTTTAATTGATGAATTTAAACAAAAGGGCTTAGAAGTTGGTAGAGTTAGTGACATAGTGAAGTAGTAATTAAACTAAACTACACATAAAATTCAGGAGGAACAAATGTATAAACGACATAAATTAAACAATGGGTTAAAAATCATTACAGAACATATTCCATATGTAAAATCTATAACCATAGGTGTATGGATAAAAACAGGAAGTAAAAATGAGACTCCTAATAATAACGGTATTGCACATTTTATTGAACATATGTTATTTAAGGGAACTTCGAATCGAACTGCAAAAGAAATAGCAGAGGAAGTAGATGCAGTAGGGGGGCAAATTAATGCTTTCACTAGTAAAGAATATACATGTTACTATATGAAGGTGTTAGATTCCCACGTAGATTTAGCTGTTGATATATTATCAGATATGTTATTTAATTCTAATTTTGACGAGCAAGAGATTAAGAAGGAAAGAAGTGTAATTTTTGAAGAAATAAGCATGTATGAAGATTCTCCAGAGGATCTAGTTCATGATTTGTTAGCAAAGTCACTATTAAAGAATAATACTTTAGGTTATCCTATACTTGGAACTGAAGAAAGTTTAAATAAAATAGATAGAAGTACTATGTTAGATTATATGAATAATAATTATGCAGCAAATAATTCTGTTATTTCCATAGCAGGAAACTTTGAAGAAGCTAAATTATTAAATATTATAGAGTCTAAATTTATTAATTGGCATCATAATGATAATATTAAAGAGGTTAGTAGTGAAATATTATATAACTTCGAGCATTCATTTAAACAAAAAGATATAGAGCAGACACATTTCTGTATTGGTTTCCCGGGAATTCCGTTAAAGTCAGATAAATTATATCCTCTATATATAGTAAACAATATACTAGGTGGAAGTATGAGTTCTAGACTCTTTCAAAAAGTTAGAGAAGAGCGGGGGTTAACCTATTCTATATATTCATATCCTTCATCATATACTGATGCTGGACTACTTGCAATCTATGCGGGAATGAATCCTAATAGTTTAGATGAAGTTTGTTCTTTAATTTTCCAAGAGTTAAGTGAAATCAAAAATAAAGGGATTAGCCAAAGTGACCTATCAAAGATCAAGGAACAACTTAAAGGGAATTATATCATTGGTTTAGAGAGTACTAGTAGTAGAATGTCCTCAATTGGGAAATCTGAGCTTTTGTTAGGAAAAATAAATAGTCCAAAGGAAGTTATAGAATTAATTGATAAAGTTACAGTTTCTGAATTAAAAGATACTATAGATCAAGTAATCGATTTTAGTAAAATAACATCTGCTATGATAAGTAGAGATGATAAGACAAACGATATAAAGAAATATATACCATGATAGCATTCCTCTGTCAATCAATTGATAGGGGATATTTTTTTACTTTTTTTTACCTTTTTTTAATCAGACAGACATACAAGCCATAAAATCAACGAATATATTAGACAATCTATAAATATATATTATAGAAACAATGTAAATTAGGGGTGATATTATGTTATTTAGTACTATAGGTGGTAAAGAAATTGTGAATTTATGTGATGGTAGTAGACTTGGAGTTATAGCCGAATCTGATTTACTGATTGATGAAAGAACTGGTAGAATCATTTCACTTTTAATTCCTGATAAGAAAGGGATATTTAGTTTTTTTTCTAATGAGTCATCGCTAGAAATACCGTGGGAATCAGTAAAAAAAATTGGTAATGATATGATAATTATAGAAGTAGAGGATGATAACAAACGAAGACATTCTTTCTAAACTATTCTATTTAATATTTATAGAATAGTTGTAAAATAAATAGTAAACAATACTAAGAGTAACTTAACAAAAGATTATGAGGTGATTCTAAATGGATAAAAATTTAATTAATGAAGAGACAAGTCCTCAGGAAGTAAGTGATGTTAATAATCCTAGCCTTCAGAATATAAACAATTTAGGAACAGTTAATATTCCTGAGCAGAAGCAGAATATTCATATTTTGACTGTAATTGGACATATTGAGGGACATATGACTTCTCCTCCCCAAAATAAGGCTACCAAATATGAACATATAATTCCCCAATTGGTAGCAGTAGAAGATAATCCTGATATAGAAGGTATGTTGATTGTTCTAAACACTGTTGGTGGAGATGTGGAAGCCGGTTTAGCATTATCCGAGCTTATTAATTCCTTATCAAAACCTAAAGTAAGCTTAGTCCTTGGAGGTAGCCATAGTATTGGTGTTCCATTAGCAACAGCCGCAGATTATTCATTTATTGCTCCATCTGCAACAATGACTATTCACCCAATTAGAATGAATGGTTTAGTAATTGGAGTACCCCAAACATTTAGGTACTTTAGTAAGATGCAAGATAGAATAGTAGATTTTATTGCTAGAACTTCAAAAATTAGTAGAGAGACTGTTTTAGAATTAATGAATTCTACAGATGAGTTAGCTAATGACGTGGGATCTATACTTGTTGGAAAAGAAGCCGTGGATAATGGATTAATAAATGAAGTAGGTGGCTTAGACGTAGCAATGAATAAGCTTAGAGAATTGATTAAAAAGAAGAAAGAAAATAACAATACACAAGTACATTAAACATTTAAATTTAAATTACTTTAAAGCATTAATTATTTTAGATTAGTGCTTTTTTGTGCGACAGGCAGTCGCACATTCATAGGCATAAGTCTATGAAATTTTGAGCGTTAAGAACAGCGATAACGTTACTATAAAATAGTAAAAACGAGTCGGGAGTTTGTAAACTCAAAA
>Ga0194137_10000135_pt1 | contig 49631 bp, 54 predicted proteins | sample TARM_MetaG_T3_14_FD_134025 | JGI IMG/M metagenome (GOLD analysis project Ga0194137, IMG submission 134025) | Freshwater microbial communities from Pennsylvania, USA, analyzing microbe dynamics in response to fracking - TARM_MetaG_T3_14 (version 2) | ecosystem: Environmental > Aquatic >...
ATCACTCCACGTGAAAGCTGTTTCTCTACCAGAGTAATTAGAACCAGAGTTATAACCATTTCCACCAGACGTAGAAGTACCGCCAGAAGATGTACTACCAGATGAAGCGTTTTTAATCGCATCAAGAGTCTTTGTAATGCTGTCCATAATCTTTGAAGAACTACTTGAAGAACTTGAAGAAGAACTCTTGCTAGACGAGGAAGAACTTGAAGACTTATTTGAAGATGATTTAGCTTTTGCGGATTTTGCCGCTTTTACAACATTGCTTATTAAACTCATAACGTAACCTCCTTACCATTATTTTCTAAATATATTATATCACACTTTATGTGATTTGAAAAGATGTAAGAGGGGATTTCTCCCCTCTATTTTAACATCATGCAACATATGGTTCACCAACAATCAATTCGTATTCCTCTGGTGTTAACCAACCTTTTAATACTGCATTTTTAACAATTGTTTTGTTGTCGTATTTTTCATACAATCTTTTTACACTATCAAACATTATACAGCACCTCCTAAACTTTCAAATAACAGTGTGTCAACTGTCTCCTGCAAACTGTTCTTTTCAGACTGCAACGTAGCAACCACTTGTTTTAGGTTTTCCACTTCAATCAAACCATCTGTAGCTGTGTACTGATAATACACCGTTTTCCAGTAAAACTCTTTTGTTACCTTGTTGTACATAGGGTAATTAAGGTCAAGTGGATTTGTCAAAACAGGTGGTTCAACATAATTAGTTATCAGCATATAAGTTAAACCATTTGGACTGTTTTCAACAGCAGTTTCATCTGCAATTGACAACACACGTACAACTTCTTTTGACGAACCTTCTATATTAATCGCTTTATTCATATTAAATACCTCCTTTAATAACAAAACATTAAACAGCTACAAGTGCAAGGACAGGAGTGCTATTTGTTACTTTGCAAATGATGTATCTGCAATTATTAGTAACACTACTGCCGACAATAGTAGCAAACGGAGTGTCTGACAAAAGTTCAAGACCACTAGAACCAGTGGTATAAAAATATAAACTTTTATCCAAAGCATAAGAACTTGCACCAAACCCATGAGCAACTATGACAACAATGTCATCTGCCAATGAAAAAGTAGTACCTGCAATCAAATCATACTTGACGCCATTATAAGGAAATGCACTATATAAAACAGTACCACTAGCAGAAAGTATGTCTAAACAATTTTCGGTAGGTATACTGTTGCCACTTCCTTTAGTAGCGTAATTATAATTATAATAAGTGCTATTATAATAAACACCTCTAAATGTTAATGTACTTGTTTCGTAAGCACTACCATAAGTACCTACAACGCCACCAACATTCACACCTTTTTTAACATTACCTGCTGAAAGATTAGCAAAACTTGCCGTAACTTTACCACTACCATTATGATAACCACCAGGTACAGTGTATTGTCCACCTTGTGTAGTAATGGTTGAAGTCACAGCACCTCTGTTTGTCATAGTGCCAGTAAGTCCAACACCATAACCACTATTAAACGTATACCCGCTTAAAACAACGCCTGCATAAGCCGTACCAGTAACGGCACTTATGGTTTGCGTACCACTTAAATATTGCCCAGAAGCAATTGTTTGTGCCGATGTACTAGGTGAATATGTTTGTGCACCCTTTGAAGGAATAGTACCTGTTATTTTACTGCCACCACTGTAGGCAGTTTTACCGCTAAGTATATTAGATGCGATTGCAGTACACTCGGAAGAAATATTACCAATCTTCGTGGCGTAACTTCTAAATGTATCGCCACTGGAAACAGTCTGTCCTTTGCCAATTATGGCAGTTTTTATTAAATCTTTCGTATCAGCCAAATACTGAAATTTATCTGCACTTGTTCCCATTATACCACCTCACCATTTAAACTATCTAAAACGGCACTCAAATCACCAATACCTGCTAATGCAGTATTAAATGCACTTTCAGTGCCAACATATCCACCACTAACAGCACTATGATATGCAGATATGCCATCAGTACCTTGCACGCCTTGAATACCTTGAATACCTTGCGCACCTTCTGGACCTTGAATACCTTGTACACCTTGTGTACCCTGCAAGCCTTGTGGTCCTTGTGGACCAGTTTCACCTTGAGGTCCTTGTACACCTTGCACACCTTGTGGACCAGTCGGACCTTGAAGTTGACCGATACTTTGCCATTCACTATCAACAACATCCCAAATGTAAATGTAATTGTTATCAATAGTACCTACAGCATAAGCCTGTCCTGCTTCACCAGTTGGGTGATTTGTTTGCAAATCAAGAAGGGTTGAATATAATGACAAAACTGTAAAACTTCTACCATCTGCACCATCATCACCTTTAACGCCTTGAGGACCAATCGGTCCTTGTATACCTTGTGGTCCTTCTGGACCAACATTGCCTTGAGGACCAATTAAACCTTGAACACCTTGCATACCAGTAGGTCCTTGAATACCCTGTGGTCCTTGTGGTCCGATAACACCCTGTCCACCCTGTACGCCTTGAGGACCTTGTGGTCCACGTACAGAAACAGGATTAGGTGGAATGGTTGTGTTTTGTAAGGTAAAAGACATAACGCCATTCACATCAATACTAGGTACAATTACAGAACCAGTTTCACCTTTTACACCTTGAACGCCTTGTGGTCCAGTTGCACCAGTAATACCATAAACAACAGTTCTACCGCCCTCATCTGTAACAACGCAATCTTTGAATTGAATGCTACTTCGATGTGTAACAGTATTGCCGTTTTTATCGTAAATTGTATGACCACTTACAGTAGAATAGCCATACGTATTCATGTAGTTTACAAGGTCAGTATAAACACCTGCACCAAGCTTAACAGCGGTTACAGAACCATCTGCAATCTTAGGAGTTGTAACAACACCATCTATAAGTTTGGCAGTTGCAATTGACAAGTCTGGATGTGGCAACAAGGTTGCGTTGTTGTGAGTATTTAATGATGCGATAACTTCATTCATCTTTGATACAATGTCGGCATTATTCATATCAAACTGTTCAGAGTCAATGATGTCGTTTAGCTTAAAGTCTGGATACGGAATAATCAAATTACTAATAACAGCCATCTATATCACCTCTTTCCTCTTAGTTCATAATCTCCGTTGACTTGATAAACCTTCATAGTCTGGTTCAAATCAGCAGGAAGTTGTTTTACCCATTGTGACTCCGTATATAAATAATACGCACTTTCAGCAGTTACGTAAAGCATAGTACCTTCACTTCTTGGATAACCTATAAAGTCATCAACAGTAGCAACAGTTCCAGTTGGGAAATGTCCATTGGAGAATTTAAACTTAATAGAACGCCCACGTCTACCAATAACAAATGGAAGTGAATTTACAATGTTACGATTAATAAACCTAGCGCCCCACTTTGTTTTACCAAAGACAGCTATCTGATTTGATATGGTAACAGTGTCGCTAACATTGTCGTAGTCAATTTCAAAAGTAACATTAACATCAGAACTAAAGGTTTCAAATGTATGTGCAACAATAAAAAACTCTCTAAACTGTTTATAACTGTTTGCATCATCCATATCAAAGCGCTTGGAAGACCAGAATGCTTGAAAAGGAATATCGAAGTCAAGGTAAGCTGTAGAGTATTTTGCAGTACGCCCATCACTTCTTCCCCACATCAAAACATTATCTTTGACGTATAATGATGTGGCATTAAAGTTGTTAAACATGGTCCACGCCCTGTGACGATAAGAATATATCAACACTTTGTCGCCACATGTAATATGCCATTCGTCTTTAAAGAATACAGAACTTGCAGTGGCTAGTTGGTCGAGAGTTAAACTGATTGGTGCTTTAGTTATATCAACCTGTTGTGACAAGATGGTTGTTGAAAGTATCTTTGCATCAGCCTTAACAGAAGACAACGCATAAGCATTTCCATCACTACCAAAGAAGAAAAGGTAGTTGTGTGCTATATCAACAGCATTGTTACAGGCAAAACCAGTATGAGAATTTATTTGTTTTAACTGAAAAACAGTAGTTCCCATATCTGTACGATTTGTATTGCCAAGAATAACGTGCAAATCATGCTGTCTACCAATCACAATAGAGTCATCATAAACATACAGACCCATTATCTTATCAGAGTTGGGTGGGAGTTGTATTGGCAAACTAACAGGGAAGTAATAAGGGTTCTGTACGTGGCTTATAAACACATTGTCGTCATCCTCTTCACAACCAGATACATAAATCCTACCACCACGTGAAACAATATACTTAGGGTCATCTGGAAGCTTATTAGCACCCTTGTACGTGTCCACAAACTCGTTCTCACAGGGTTCATAATAAACCTTATGATTTGTATAGTCTATATTCAATACGCCTTGTGTGTGCGTTGTGTCAAGCCTTGCGTGCCCATCAGCAGGACTTGTTATCTCCATAAGAACATACGCATCAACAGCAGTACCAATTACCTTGCGGTACGTGGACGTTGTTTGGTCGAACTTGCCGTACACGTACAACTTGTTGCCATCTGCAAAGAAGTACTTGCCAGAGTGATTAACACCACAAACTCTACCAGATACAGTAGCAATATTTGTACTGTCAACATAAAGTTTGGTATCAGTTGAACGAATAAGTTTGTTGGTATCTGCGTAAGGCTTAAACTCATCAATAAATGTGATTGGGTTTGTTAACGCAACCGCATCATAATAAATCTGTCCGTGTCTTTTAGCCATTACTGTATCGTCTTCAAACACCATGTTAAGTACGTCAGAAGCTTCATTTACTTCTAACTGTTCTGACCGATTGTTAAGTCCACCAACAAAACTTCTCAAAGAGAAATTCATAACGGTGTTAGGTGGTGGAGTAATTTTTTGAATGTAAGCCATGTCTTATTCAACTCCCTCCACACCTTCATCAAGGTCAGTGTCAACGCTGTCTTCATTCCAATAAGGACCAAGGTCAACGTAATCTGGTTCAAATGTAGCAACAATAGGCTGACCAGTTGTCGCATCAACAATAACTATCTGACCGCTTTCAATATTGGACTTTAACTCTTCAAGCTTAGTTTCAAACTCATTCATCAGCGTAGTAGCTTGATAATGACGTTCGTCTTGACTAAAGCATCTGGAAGCAGAGTAAACAGAAAGCAAGTGATGGTATTGTGTTGGAAGCAAAATAGGTTCAGAGTCACGTGTATCAAGGTAAATCATAGATGCTAACTCTGGAATGTACTGTCTAAACCTGTCAACACCTTCATTAATGAAATCGGTAATGTCCTGTTCTCTAAAGATGGAGTTAGAAAAGTCACGTGTAACAGAACGGACACGTGTTACCATATCACTTCTTTTCATTTACAACACCTCCTTATTTTTTACGAGTTCTTTTGGGTTTCTCTTCTACCACTTCTACTACCGTTTCTGCCACTTCTTCGGTGTTAGAAACCTTTTCTTCAATCTTTTCTGATGTGGTAGCTATTTCATTCTTTTTTGCATAACATTCGATAAATGAAGCCATCATGGAACACATAGCATCCATTCTAATCGCAATAGCATACAAATATCTTTCATTGGCGTTAAGTGGTGTTTCTAAACTAGGTAACTTTTTCATATATAACCCTCCATATTAAAAAAAGGAGAGAGGGAAAAATCCCACTCCCCCTTAATTATTCAACTTAGACTATAAACCAGTAGAACCAACAAGACCTCTAAAGTCGGAAACACCGAATGAGTATCTCATGTAACCTCTGTACTTGGTTACAAATGTATCATAGTCCTCTTCCCACTTAAACTCTGGTTTAACTCTCCAGAAGAAGTTGAGTTCGTGTCTGCTACCATCCTGCAAGAACCAAGCAGTATCGCTACCACCTGCCGATGCGCCAAGGTAATCAAGAACAACAATATCAATTCCATGTGAGTTAAGGAATTTATTTGTGTCATTTAACTGACCACCTGCAATCTGTGTAGACTGTAAAAGTCTGATTGCTGTGTCTTCAAGTACAGGAGGGATGATGAGTTTTGTTGCCCTAAACTGTGCAAGATTACCTGCTTCGTCAAGAGTTTCTCTCATAACCTTTAATGCACTCTTTAAGTTAATGTCACTAAGTGGACCTGTTGCAAGATTACTGCAAACCTTACCGCCTCCATCAAGGAGTGGATGTGTTGCAGAGAAAAGACACTTGCCGTCATAGATTGGGAAATCTGGTGTTCCAGGAACAGTTTCGAGGAAACCATTGATAAGAGGAAGCATTGCATCTTTCTCAACCTTTGCACGTCCAGAACGAGCCATTGCCTTAGGCAACTTTTCCATCTGTCTGTACTGTTCGTCATCATACATTTCTCTTGTAACCATGAAGCCCTGCGTGAACGCTTCGTGTGTGTAAGTTCTTTCAAGACCAGGACTCAAAGTTTTATAAGCAACAGTATCAAACTGACTTGCCCTCTTGTCCCAATCACCGAAAGCACCCATACCCCAATCGTGTTCAACCGCCTTGTCAGACGTATTCATGTTGTAAATTTTACTGTACTGTTCTGGTAATTCGTCATATGTTTCAAAAAAGATTTTTCTTAAACCAGGTTCAAGCAACTTACCAAAATTAGTGCCTGTATCTCTATCAGTAGTTGTATAGTCAAGAGTATTATCTACTGTTGGCTGAACTGGTGTTGCAAACATCTGCAAATCAAAAGACATTTTAAGTAAATTTTCCATATTTTCACTCTCCTTTAATTACGTGAAACATCACGCCATTTAATATAATCATCATCAGATAACTTCATCATCTTAGCAACTTTATGTTCAGCATCAGAAAGTTTTGGTGCATTTGTTTGAACGATTGGAGAGTCACCTCTGGACGAGATAATGCTCTGCGTGGATTTTCTTTCCTGTTCAAGTTCAGCCATAACTTCCTTCTTCATCTGTTCTTTAAGCTTTTCAATATCGGTTGTCTGATGTGTTGATTTGTAAGATTTTGAAAGCAAGTACGCATCTTCCAAATTAGTAATACCTTTTTTCTGTGCAATCTCAAGTACATCTTTAACCTCAAAATCAGAATACTTAGAACTTAACGAGTCGATTTCTTTTTCAAGCATCATATCATAAAGCTTTTCTTCTAGTTCTGAAACTTTAGTCTGCGTTGGGTCAAGATTTGCAGGAAGTTCTTTTGTTTGAAGCAACTGTTGTGCGAGTTGAGGGTTCTGTTTCAAATGTTCAAAAAGAACTACAGCTTCTTCTACTTCCTTTGTCTTACGTGAAACTTCTTGAGTCTTGCGTGTGTAATCAGACTGGCGCAAGTAGCCATTCTTTAATTCTTCAACACTAACTTCTCCGATGCCATCAATGGCAATCTTGTCTGGTAACGTTGCAGTAGGTGTAACCTCTGGTGTAGTCTCAATTGGTGTGGTTTCAACAGCAGGTGCAGTAGCTTCAACTACTGGTGCAGTAGCAGGTACAGTTTCAGTTGATGTGGCAGTAACAGGTGTTTGTTCAGTTGTCTGACTCGCCTGTGACTCCTGTGCTTTAAGTTCACGATACTGGTCAATATTCATTACTTTTCCCCCTTTGGAGTCCTATACGGTTATTCCAATTATTTAATTAAGTCTATTAACTCTGGATTTTGTTGAAGCAACAAGTCTAATTCCTCATCAGTCATATTCTCAATACCACTAAGAATATCATCTGGAAGTGACTCTAAACTTTCCTCTGGACTACCTTCCACGTCGGTTGGAGTAGGTGAAGATTGCGACTCTCCACTTGGTTTTTCTGTAGCAGGTCTAACGTCTTCGGAGTACATGCTTTCCGCATCACCAAAACCTTTGTTATAAGCTTCCTTCTTGATTTGGTCTTGTTTGTCTTGTGCTTGTCTTTCACTCTCAATTTTATCATGTTCTGCCTTGAGTTGTAAAATTTGTTTGTTAACTGCTTCGATTGATGAAGTTATGTCATCAAGAACATCAAAAGTCTGTTCATCGTTCTGTTGTGACTCCTGCGTAATAGCCTGTAATTGCTGACCAAGTTGTTCAATAACTTTCTTAATCTCATCAAGGTTGTCCTGTTTACCAGACATACGTCTAAGCAGTGAAGATTTAACCTCTTCTGGAAGATAATTAACAACAGCTTCTCTATCAACAAGTGGTTGTCCGTCTGGCATAGGTGTCTGTGCCAACCTCACCATGAGGTCAAGCATTGCACCACGATTAACAGGCATTGTAGAACCTGCGGTAATTTTAATGTCATAGTCATACTCAAGAATAGTTTTTGTAAACATCTTCAAATCATAACTGCCATCTTGTTTTGTAATTCTCAACCACTTATCGTCTTTCCAGAACTGTTTCATACGTGAAAACCACAACTCTGCAACTTTACCAAGAGAGTCTTCAAGTAATTTTACCTTTAATCTGATGCGGACCTGCCCTGCTTCCTGTAATGCAAGAATACCTTGTGCAGTATATACACCAGTAGCACTGTCACCTTTGAGTGTGTTATAAATACCACTTATCTGTTCAATATCACTCTTATAAGTTTCAATAGCGTTAACAACGTACAGTGGCATTGATGGTGGTTGGTCACGTCTTACTTCTGAACCAGGGTTTTTACGAATAACCAACCCAGGACGTGCAGTAATCTTGCCGTACCCAATACCAGAGTTCTTATCGATTATCCAAGGCATGTTTGCAGTAGCTTTTGCGCTGTCAATAACAGCATTGTTCAAATCGTTCATATGTTTTTGAGGTGAAAGTAATTGTGTAACTTCTCCCTCTCCCCAAAACTTGTCTGGCAAATCATAATCTTTGATGAGTACAAAGGGAAAGCTACCATCTTTGTAAGGGTTTGGCTTGTCGTTAAGTACAATACCCAACTCTGGACAAAGCGTAATTACCCTACCGTTTGGATATTTGTAAACATAGTGCTTTTCATCGCCTTTAACCTTTTCATCTGTTTCATAATTTCTGGTCCATACTTCAAGTACAAGGACTTGATTGTCAATTCTTGCATTTCTATCCTTGTCCTGTACCAACTCACTGTAGTTTATATTACCACCGCTAAGTAAATCAGTCTTATCTGGAAAAAAACGCTTAAGCTGTGAAACATTCTTATATGATGCGTAGATAATGTACTCTGCATCTTCAATACTTGTAGCAAGTGGGTCTGGAAACACATTAAACGGGTTAACAGGGATTGCATGAACACATTTTTCGTTACTATCCCAAGGCAAAAAGAATATTGATGTGCCAAACACAAGGGTATTTACCAACTCTTTGTAGAGTTTTTGACTCATATTCTCTCTGTCCCACTCGTACATCAACGCTTCCTGCAAGTCGTTGCTAAACGCCAAACCTTCTGGCTGTCTAGGCATAGATTGGAATTTTGGGTTATTATCTAACATAATAGGTCTAATTGTTTCGATAATGGAGAAAATATAATTACTTACAAGGTTTGACTTGTACTCTGGCAAGTTTTTGCTTTTAAAATAATCACCGTTATAAGCATCTTGATATGTAGACCAACGCTTAGTGTACGGTGCTTTATTTATCATGGCATCTTTAAACTTAAAGTTCCATTCGCTTGCTAATTTCTGTTCTTCATAACGTGTTGCAGTTTTATCACTCAAAATAACACCTCCTAATCAGAATATTCATTGTCTTCTTGTTGTTCAAACAGAGGGTCGATAATGTCTCTGTGGACTTTACCTCTGTCCTCAATCGGAATTTCTGGAACGTAATACTCACCTTTCCCTTCTAGCATAAGTTGTAAGAGTATGGCGGTTGCCATAACAGTGTCATCGTGACACCCAGGTTGTGCATTTGTTTTACCATTATCTTCAATGACGTAAGTGAACATTTCGGAGATAATCAAATCACTATAAATACCAAGATACATTTCACGTACAAACTCGGAAAGCTTGTCTATCATAAATGGCTTAGTACGTACAGAGGTTGTCCAACCAAGCTTTTGTGTCATCGTATCTGATATTCTATCATAAGATTTGGAAAAAAACAAATTCCAGTATTCGTTCTTCTTGATGGTAGAAAGTGTTGTAAGACCATGGTTGTTGTTTTCAACACCAAGGTAAGCATCGTTATAATATTTGGCAAGTTTTATCAATTCAACGCCAAACAAATCGGGGTCAATATGACCATACCAAATAGCTGTCACATCAAAAGTATTTGGGTCGCCAACTACAGCTACAGAGTAGTCACCTTCTACAAGTCCCTCTGCAACATCAGCGCCAATACAATAAAACGTGTCTGGTTCTGGTTCTTTCCATATGGCAACATACCCACCTTCATCTGGTACAAACGTCATGTTTCCGTTAGGGTCTGGCATTATGTAACCACGTTGAGGTTCTTTGGTAATGGTTTGATATTTCTTAAGTGATTTGATGGTAAACTTAGGTCTACCAGTTGATATGAAAGCTTCCTCTGGCGTACTTGGGTACTCCTGCATGAAGAGTTCTTCGTCACCTTGACATTTGTTGGCTACAGTATATCTACGCCAATTCATCTGTTCCAAGGTAAGGTTTTGTTTCTCCATCAAGTCGTACTCGTAGGTGTGCACCTTGTTACCGCTTGTGTCAGTGCTGATGGTGTTAATCTCATCAGACAACTGTTGTTTTTCTGCTTCTGAACGGAAGGGACGTGTATAACCAGGGTCTACGAACCACGGCAAAAAAACAGGGATGAACTCATTCTCCCCACGTACTGCTTTCTGCCACATGCTATGAAAATAATCACCAACACCATTGGCGGTGCTTTCAAGTACAACCAACGTATTCATTTCGTCTGGAACAGACTGTAACAAACCAAGCATTGTTGTCCTTGCATCTGGAAAAAAAGCTACCTCTGATGCGTGAAGATTATGAATGGTAGCAGAACGCCCTGCTTCCGTTGTTCCTGCTGTTGCTACAGTAATTCTGGAACGAAGACCAGGGTTCTCTTTTTTCTCTTTCAAATCATTAGAAGGATTTTCAAACACTAACGCTTTCTCATTAGAGTACTTTACCATTGGTCGTATTACCTCTGGTATCTCATCATAGAACAACTTACTCATTGCAAACAAGTTCTGCGTTGCTTTGTCCTCATGTGCGATGATGAAGGAATTTTTAAATGAGTTTGTTGATGTGTCGTGGAAGATGAGTCCCTCGAACACCGTACTCAACCCCATCTGACGTGCTTTGAGAATGATGAAGCGTTTAAGCTTACCAGTTTCTTCACACTGTTTGATGAGGTCCATTACTTTATTTTGTGCGGTGTTAAGCTTAAAGGGAACAAGTTGAGATTTCTTATCTCTAATCTTCAAAAAGTTTTCTATGTACCACGGTTTGTCGTTTTGCAACTTCCAGTAGAAAAGCTGTTCTTTATTCATCTGTTGACTCAATACTTACCACCTCTTCTGCATTACTCTCTTTTGTCTTGTCCTCAACAGTAACTTCAATGAGGTCGTATAGTTTTTGTTCAAAGGTTTTGACGGTCTTATCAATCTTGATTTCCTGTTTAGGCTTATGTCCTGCCCTATCAAGAATATCTTTAACTGCTTGCAACGCTACACCGTCTATGGGAGACTCTGTAAGTGCACCAAGCTTGTTTACCGCCTGTAGTGTAAGTGACTTCAACTGTATGCCTACAATCTCGTGTGTAGTCTGTTGCATGTCGTTGATAATGTCTCTTACTTCCTGTTTCTTCAACCAATTACTCAAAGTGTTGGGGTGTACTTCCAGGAGTTGTGCAAGCTTGTTAATAGTGTACTGACCAGTCATGTACAGGTGAATAAATCTCTGCATCTTGGGTGGAAGTGCTTGAATTGCTGTTACTTCAAATTCTTCTTCAACTACATCACTTGGCATATCGTAAGTAGCTTTCTCCTTGTTTGTAGACATTGTATTCCTCCTTCAACATCTTGTCGGTAATCTTCTCCAAATCACAAGAAGTCTTAACTTGACAAATGTCTTCAAATTCTTCAAAGCATATAATTTTCTTTATGTAGAGTACATCGGCAAGAAATCCAAGTACTGCTTTATCAATATGTTCCATGTGCACCATCCTCACGTTATTCGGCAACTTCATCAACTGATACGTCATATTTTGTTTTAACGGAGTTGTGTGGAAGATTTTTAATCATAGGGTCAAGTTCTTCGGCAACCACACCGTGTTGTGCGTTTGGCACTTTGTAAGTCTGCATTGCTATTTCTTCTTTCATGCGTAGGATACGATTGTCGAAATCAACGTCACGTTGAAGACATTCTCTCTCGTACTCCGTAAGTTCTTTCGCATCAAAGGAATGATTAATTGATTGGGAGTCTTCACGTAACTCGGCAGTTTTTGCAAGTGTTGCACCAACAGTCTTGAATGCTTTACGCACCATGTCGATACCGTACACAACGATTAACGTGGAAACGACGTTGATGAAAACAAGTCCAACAGTTTCTAAAATATTCAAATCAGCAAACCTCCTAAATGTTTGGAAACTATGTATAATAAACGTGTGATTAACGTAGACTAGAAGTATAATACAAGTACTTAGAAGTACTCTACAAGACGTGTTATAAACACGAAAGATAAGTTATAAGTTATTTTCTTGATGTGCAAGAAGTTATTGTTTTAATCAATTGACTTCGTTAGAAGTTAATTAAGGTGCTTTAGCACATTTAGTAGGTGTACTTAACGTTCTTTAACGTACTTAACGTTATTACACGTTCTTTAAGTACTTTACGTACTTCAAGTACTTAACAAAGATAAGTATAACACTTCTTCCATAACTTGTCAATACTTTTTTTAACATTATTTAACATTGTGCAAATGTAACGTGCTTTATGATGTGTGCACTGTTACGTGTTGTACAACTTGTACACGTTTTTCAATGTCAAGTATAAAATTACACAAGAATAACTTTTTTTAAGGTGAAAATTTCTACACAATATATTTTTGGTTTTTGTGTAATTCTGCATCAAGTACCACCTTTTGTGGGGTAGGGGGGGTACGTAGGGGTGCGTGTAATCTAAACTTAATATTTGTAATGTAAACGTAACATAAGGAATGGGGTACGTGGAGAACGTGGAGGGGAAATGTGAAGGATACGTGGAGAACGTGTAGGTGAAAATGTGTCATAGTTACGTCTGTAGGTAGTGTTCATGGTGGGGAAAATGTGTTGTAATTGAACGTGTAGGTAGAATTATTTCCCAGTACTTGCAGTAAGAAGCAGAAAGTACCCAATTTGCCCACCCTGGGGGAGTCAATGGGTGATAGTGATGATTATACTTTTTAAAATACATACATAACGTACAGCAGAACGAAGAGAGAACATACTTTACACGTACAGTAGGTAGGTGGGTATTGCTTTGGGTAACACACAGGGCAAGGTGATGAGGAACGTGAGACTGGGTGGGGGGAAGTGGAGTGTCGATACGTGAAGCAATCCCTACATTCACACATACATACCACATTACATGACACGTTATCTTACACAATATATAACACTGTATATACACATACTCCACGTTATACAGTACGTTGAGTACATACAAGTGGCGTAATTACTACGTTGTCTATCACATCATAAACACGATGGGTAACGTGAATAGTAAGTTAAAATAACGTGGTTTCTACACTCTTTATGTACTTATAAGCCTTCGGCTTGACTTCGTCTGATTGCTTAAATAACTTAAATACTTTCATATCAAAGAAAGAAGTATATCCGTTATCTTGATGTGCAGAAGTTCTCCACGTTACTTGTGCGTGTTCCACGCATTTTACAAACGCTCTGTTACTACACGTGTCAAGAACGTGTCAAACAGGTAGTATTTTCACGTTACATTACACGAACATTCACGTTACTCAAGTGAAAATCTCCACCTTATTGTTTGACACAACCTTGCCACGTGAAGTCTAGGTGTTCTTGTAACAGTTGTTTTATTATAACCTATTCTAAACTATTCTAAAGGAGAGATTACTATGAGAGAAGTACTGTACAGTTGGAAAAGATATGGTGGATATGAAGTAAGTAGTAAAGGAGATAAAAGATTTAGTGCATTTTATGCTAGGCTTAAAGATGGCAGAACCATTGAAGAAGCTTATCAGTTAGATGTGAAGGGCTATAGGAAATATGGTAATAACGCCATGTTGGGTAAAGGTAAGCCACCGCTTGATAAAAGCAAAGATATGCTTAGAGAGTATTTGAAGTTGTGGTATAAGTGGTCGCAGGAAAACCCAGGCTTGATTGCAGAGTTAAGACAGCTTGTTGAACCGAAGGACAACGTGCTAAGCGATATGTTTGCAAAGACAGAGGTGAACCAAGCCAATGCCTTGTCCATAATATTAAACATTATTTAAGTAACACGTGGGGCGTGCATCAGCACGTTACCCACTTTATTATAACCTACACCAACCAATACTAAGGAGGAAACAAAATGATTACAAAAGAAGAACAGACTATGGTATTCCACGCAATGACAATACTGATTGAAGAGAAAGGTGCACGTAACAAGATGACCTCGGTGTACGACATAACAAAGTTCATACGTGACGAAGGAATTGAAACATCAAAGATAGTAGTTGAAGCTTGCCTTGATGTGCTAATTCAACACAAATACGTACGCTATTATGTAAATGATAGACGTTACACATACTATGGTGTTACTGCATTAGGATGGACAAGATGGGATGCTAAGGTTGCAGATGAAGTCGAACAAGAAGATGTTCCTGGATGTTGCAACGACAAAAATGGATACTGCACCAAACTCGACAAGCCATGTGATGGTTGTACCACATCAGAACAAGAGGTGACTGCATAATGAATTGTTCAACGTGCGAGTTACGTGACTACTGCATTCCAGATGAGTGTCCAAAGGAAGTACAAGAATAACACAACTAAGATACAACTGCTTTGTGGTTAAGTCCGTGACTAAGTACGTGATTACGTCACACACACGCCACAGAGCACGTTGTACAGGTTGCTTCAAACATTACACTACAAACTAATCTAACCCAAATACAAAGGAGATAATTATTATGTCAAATTATTCATTCACAGCTTTCGGTAAAAACAGAAACAACACTGCTACTGCACCTACTGCACCTACAACAGGTGGTACAGCAAAACCACGTACAGACAGACAAGTATCATATTATCTTGATTTGTGCAGACAACGTAAGGTTGCACCAAAGAACTACATCAAGATGAACTACGAAGAGTTGGCTGTTGAAATCTCTGCTGTTAAAGAGTTTTACCCTGCATCAGAAAGTCAAATCAAAGTAATAAAAGACAAGATTATAAGTTTATCTGGATTTGGTGTTGAAATAAACGAACCAGACTACTCAAAGTTAACAGGTGGTAGAGAAGGTTCTGCATCATCATTGATTGAGAAGTTGTTTGAAATGGAAAGACAATACTCGGACAAAATGGAAGTTACTGAACCACAGCTTGAAATGTTGGTGAGTATGTATTTGTGTCCAGACGTTCCTTTCGAGTCATTGGGTATTAACCGCAAGGTTATCCTCACACCTATTACTTCATATTCATCAGACCTTCCTTACGATGAGCAGTTCGCACATCAAACATGGAGAAAGATGATGCCAGATGAATTTGCAGAAGAAGTTAAATCAAAGATGTTCAAGCGTGATGCTTCTGCTTTCATTGATGCGTACAGAGGTGTGTTCCACACATGGAAGACAACACGTATTCGTCCAGAACAAGAGAAATATATAAGACAGCTTGAAGCAAGAATGGCTGACTTATCCTCGCCATCAGTTGTTGAATGGTCGGTTGATATAAATGGAAACATGGTTCAAATAATGAAGAACACGGATGTAGTGAAGGAATATAACCCACGTGGTATCGAACCTCTTGATGATTTGAGTTTAAAGATGTTCAGCGTTGAGGATGCAAGCACATATATAGATATTCTCAAATCAGAACAAGGCAGAAAAGAGTTGTACACATACGGTGAAGTAAGTGACAACTCTATGACATTTGAAGATATACGTACAGCAGACACAAAAGAAAAGAAATCACAACATGATATGGCTGAACTTGAAGACTTAATGTTTAGACTTGAAGCTGTTGCAGGATATGAGAACGAAGAAATACACAACACTATTACACCTTATCTCTTCGAGGATGACGTTGATAATGAAATCGTTGAGGAAAACAAGGATAAGGTGAGGGATTTCATGAAGTTCCTCGTTGCAGAAGACTATATAACATTCGACGGTATGATTGAACTTTGCAGAGAATGCAAGGTTGCACAACACATACTTCTCGGCTTATAAAAAACACAGGGTGCACCTTCTAACGAGGGTGTGCCTTATTTTTGTTATTGCATAATGTTTCAAAGTCTGGTAGAATAAGCCAGACACAAAGTTTTCACACTACAGAGAGCGTTGTCGTTTTTGTAAATTATATAGAGAGGAATGGTTGATGTGTACAAATATAGGATGGTTACAAAACATAGGTGTCATGTAAAGAACATAAGGGTTACAGTGTTGTGTGCAACACTATTGGTGTCGTTGGTGGCTCACGCATGGCTACACAAGGTGCGAGATAGTCAAAGTGTAGCACTATTGCAACGGACGGTAAATGTAAAAAGTGACCAAATCAAAGAGTTAAAAGAGGAATTAAGAAAGGCAAATGAAGAGAACGACATGGTTGCAAAAGAAATCAGCGAGTTAAATAATGATGTGAAGAACATCCGTACAGTACGTGCACGTGTAACAGCGTATGCACCTTTGGATAACAAGTCTGGAATATGTGCAGATGGCAACCCAACAGTAACAGCCACAGGGACTTCTGCAAGACGTGGAGTAGTTGCAGTTGACCCAACAGAAATACCTTACTTCACAACGGTTAACGTGCCAGGGTACGGCATCGCATCAGCAGAAGATACAGGTGGTGCAATACGTAATTACACAGAGGGCGTTGCAATTGATGTTCTTGTAGATACATACGAAGAAGCAATGGAATGGGGAGTACAATATCTTGATGTGGAAATACAATAGAGAGGTGTGAAACACATGCAAAAAGTAAGAATAATTGTAGCAATAACTTACACAAGTCTTGAACAACAAATAAATAATTTTATTAAAAATAATGAAGTAGGAAAAGTAATATCGGTAAGTTTTACAGCAGGAGACAGCGTAACAAGAACAGTGGGTGCGTTGGTGTTATATGAGGCTTGGAAATAAGGAGGAATAAACATGGATTACAAATCAGAAGTATTTAAGATGTTGGGCATTATGCCAAACGAGGAATTTAAGTTAAATTTTGGAAAAGTCTTTTTAAAAGGCGATGCAAAATACACAAGCCAAGGCGAAAGAGATACATTGCGTGGAAAGCATACAATAAATGAAGACTTGGAGGTTTCATATTACGACAAATACGACAATCGCTTTAACACATACACAAAAGAATACAGCGACACGGTATTGGTACACATATTGAATGGGGGTTTGGTAATTGTAATGCCAGTTGAAATTACAAGAGAAGACAAAGTCATCATTGACTATGCAAAACTTTGCAATTGCAATTGGTTGGCAAGAGATAAAGATGGTGCGTTGTGGGGATATAAGGACAAACCAGAAAGAAGAATTACAAGCTGGCAATCAAGTGGAATGGGAGACTTGATAAGAATAGAATGTAATATAAAAAATGGAATTGAAACAACATGGAAAGACGAACCACTTGACCTAAACCAAGAGTTCGTGGTGAAGGAGGGGTAACGTGGACGAAAAATGTTGTGATACGTGCAAATACTCTGCAAGTGATGACATTGGCGGTTATTATTGTTGCAACGACTTCTCAAAAAATATAGGAGAACGAATGGAACAAGATAACAGTTGTGAAGAATGGGAGGGAAAATAATGGACAAGATACAGATTTATTGTGATGGGGCATGTCGTGGCAATCAGCACGAGAACAACATCGGTGCGTATGGCATAGTGTTGGAGTACAAGGGGATGACGAGGGAGTTTGATGGTGTAGGTCACAACACAACAAACAACATCATGGAGTTGACAGCAATCATAACAGCGTTGAAGTTGTTAAAGAAGAAGGACATACCGATTGAAGTGTACTCGGACAGTCAGTACGTTACTGATGGAATAAACAGTTGGATAAAGAAGTGGAGAAAAAACAATTGGATGACATCAACAAAGACACCAATTGCAAACAGAGAGTTGTGGCAGGAGTTGTTGGCATTAAAGGAGTCCTTCACCGACATAACAATAATCAAGGTGAAAGGTCATGCAAGTAACGCAGGAAACAACAGAGCAGATGAGTTGTGTAACATTGCAATGAATGAGTACATAGCCACATCACAGGAAGCGTTGTAATCTTTGAAGTTGCACTACACAATACGCACAACAGGGTACATCGTAACTTTCGGAATTATCGCAGTTAACAACACTCACGCAACACAGAGGACGTTGTTGGTTGTGTAATTTACATATCAAACAACTACAAAACAAGGAGGAAAGAAAATGAACAAAAGCTATTTGAAATTAATGGATAAGGTGTTGTACAGAGGTGACGAAGTAACAGTAATTGATGTGTCAAGAACAGACAACAAGGTGGGTATTGCACGATGGGGCAACAGTTTGATTGTAGATGCAGGTGATTTATCTACAATCGTAACGATTGCACCACCAACACCACATATCACAGAGTGCGTTGCAGTTGTTGAACCAGTTGAAGAGTTTGCAGGAAACCACGGCAAGATTAAAGGTGTTGAATTTGAATATGACGAAACAACACACAGTCTTTTCATCATATTAAATAACAAAGCTACAATTTGTTTAACACACCTTGCACCAGAAATTATGAACTGCATCGGTATTGCAATTAAGCACAAAAACGATGCTTACTGCAAAAAGATTGGACATGCAATTGCGTTTAAGGATGCGATTGAAAAAGAAAGACAGGCAGATGAAAAAAGCTTTGAAGAAGATATGCCAGAAGAACTAAAAAAGATGCTTGGTATAGAATAACAAGCACACATCAAAGAGTACGTTGTCAATTGTGTAGATAAGCGGCAAAACGTCGCATCTAAAATAAACTATAAACTAACCAATAGGAGGAAAAGAAAATGGAAAAAACAATCAGAGTAGGTATGATGCCAGGTAGAATTAACGAATTTGCAGTTGAGGTGGGAACAAGTTTATCAGAAGTACTTACACTCGCAGGTCTCGATGCAAGCGGTTACGATGTGAAGGTTGACGGTGAAAAGGTTGATGCAAGTACAGCATCGGTAGGTGAAACAACATCACTCGTACTTCTTGTAAAGCAAATCAAGGGCAATGCTGAAAAAACAGTAAGAGTTGGAATGATGCCTGGTCGTATTAACGAATTTGCAGTTGAAACTGGCACAAAGATTGCAGACGTACTTGCAATGGCTAGTCTCGATGCTAGTGGCTATGATGTTAAAGTTGATGGTGAGAAAGTTGACCCATCTACAGCACTCATCACAGACGGCACATCACTCGTATTGCTTGTTAAGCAGATTAAGGGCAATAACTAATTAAAAAGCAAGACACACAAGTTTTATCACTACTTGGTGCATCTTTTAATTAAGGTGCATCAACGTGGGTGTTTGGCACAGTGGTAGGGCAGTCATACAGGTTCTGACAGGTCTTGGGTTCAATTCCCAAAACACCCATCGGATGTTCGCACTCAACTGCACATATGTATGGTTGACACCATATAGGGTTCAAATCCCGAACATCCAAAAACCTTAACGTGGTTTGTAGGGCACATCGTAAGGTGTGCTTTACTTAAAGGGTATGTTGTTTAACGTGCTTTTCAAGTAGAGTACACAAACCTACATAAAATAAACCAACCAACAAAAGAAAAGGGGAGAAAATTATGTCAATAAGCACTATAAAGGTACTGGACTACGAAGGAAGATTTGGCACAACAAGTGAAAGCAACTCAAGAATGATGGGAAAAATAAAGACAAGTGTGGAGGTTTTATTGCCAGATGCTTCATTAACAAATCTTGACATTTACAAAGTTAACGCAAAAAGACACAGCTTTTTAGAAGAAACAAGAATAAACAAAAAACGTGTAATAATGGCAGTATATGGAACAAGAAACAAAACAAGCGATACACTTGAACTAGAAGCACCAGAAACAATATATGGAATTGAAAATCAATTCACAACATTCCTCCCACCTGCGGAAGAAGGACTTGTCTTTTTGTCAGAACATGGCATTCCTCTTGCACAGTGGAACGAAAAGTATTACTCATTGGACATTTTGTTTAATCTATTTGCCGATGATAGCGAGGAACACTTAAAGATTTTTGACCACATCATGCAAGAGTTTAACAAGCTTGTTTTTATTCCACTGACATACGCAAACTCGTGGGTACACACAAAGAACAAGGAAGCGTTAACTGCAAGTTTTTCTGATGCGTTAAGGAAAGCAAAAGAGCAGGATTTAGAAAATGACAAAAGAAGGGCAACACAACTTGAAACAGAAATAAGAACTTACATGCGGTCAATAAAAAACTATTCAGACGAAGCAATAATTTGCAGAAAAAGAGTAGAAGAAGGAATGAAGGGAATTGAAGCATTAAGCGAAAACTTAATCAGAGATTTGGACCTAATTGTTGCACATGAAAAAGTTACAGATTTAAGAATTGAAGATGGTAAATTTATTGTTTCAACAGTGCCACTTATCATCACATCAGATAAAGGAAATCGTTATTATGGTGGCAAATACAGAATTGAATTAGACCCACAGCGTACAGACGTACATTTCTTCGGAGACAACCCAAGACAGAGTTACTGGACAAGCCGTGACCCACATCCACACGTTGATGGTGAAAATGGACACGCTTGTTTGGGAAACACAAGTGGAATGATTGCAGAACTTTGTTCACAGATGCAGATTTACGCATTAACTTTGATTTGTATTGACTTCCTTGAGTCTGCAAATACAACAGATGTTGCAGGTGCAAAGGTTGTAAATTGGGACAGAGTGGATGAAGATGGAAATGTAATAGAAGCGGAATGTCCAATCAGAGTGGAGTTGCAAACATGCGACCATTGTGATGAAGACGTTGAAGAACTATTTGATGTGTATGAAGGTTATGATAACGAAGAAGACGAATTAGTTGACCACTCATTTGTTTGTGCAGATTGCAGGGAAGAACACTATCACTATGATGAAGAAGCAGAAGCTTATTTGAGAGATTAAGGGGGAAATAATAATGTCATTATTTAAAGAAGACTTAAAGGTTACGCCAACAGTAAAAACTCTTCCACGTTGTATGCCACAAATAGTAATAAACAAAACAGCGTTAATCAAAATGCAATTGTACGTGGAAGGATGCACTGATGAAATAGGTTGGTTAGGCACTGCAACAAAGAAGGACAACGTGATAAGTATTGAAGACGTTTTCCTTTTTGGTCAAGATGTACACGGAACAACAACAGAAATTACACCAGAAGGATTGTCTTCATTTGCAGAAGAAATTCTACAAGTTGAAGGTGGTATGGATATTTGGAACAATTTAAAAGTTTGGGGACATAGCCACGTTAACATGGGTGTTTCACCGTCTGGTCAAGATGACAAACAGATGGAAACATTTGCAGAAGGTGGGCACAACTGGTTTATCCGCATCATAGGAAACAAGAAAGGTGATATTCGTGTTGATTTGTATGATTATGAAGCAGGAATTATATACAACACAATGAAGTGGGAAGAAGGAGTAACAAACGAGGAGTACGAAGTAATGCAGAAGATACAGCGTTTGCAGGAGTTGCTTGCAAAGGTTGACGATGCGATTATTGCAACTTTAAGAAATCCAATCACAGAAGAAATTAAAGAAAAGGTTAAAAAAAAAGTCTATCAACAAACGTATACGGGATACAGGGGCGGTATTTGGGACAATCAACAAGTTACGACCAATTATCCATCGAAGACGACGACGAATACTGGCGTGACGTATTCTACTACGGCAGGACATGAAAAAAAAACAGAAAGAACGGCAAAAGAAAGAAGACTGTATCTGATAACAGAAGCAGAAATAAGAAACGAAATAGACATGGACACACTGATAGCTATAGGTGAAGCAAGCACACTAAAAGAAGTAAAAGATGAGTTATTTGCAGGTGGATATGGAAACAGCTATTATGACCAACAAGACACAGCAGAAATCTGGAAGTATGGCATGAAGTACGTAGCAAGTATTTATAGTGGAATAGACATTGAATAGGAGGAAATAACGATGGAACACGAATTAAACTTATCAAGACACGTGGAGTTGTTTGACCCACGTACATTTGAAATGCCAATCACGGTAATTGGTGCAGGTGCTACGGGGAGTTGGCTTGTATTGTCACTTGCACGTCTTGGGTTAACAAACATTACAGTGTACGATTTCGATATAATTGAAGAACACAATGTGCCAAACCAAGCATTCGGTTTAGCCGATGTGGGAAGACCAAAGGTAGATGCACTAAAAGAGTTAGTGTACAACACAACTGGAATAGAAATTACTGCAATCAACGAGAGGTTTACCAACCAACGTGTTGCAGGAGTTGTTTACATGATGGTGGACTCTATGACTGCACGTAAGGAGATTTGGAAGAACTCAATCAAAATGAAAACAGCAGTACAGTTACTAATTGAACCACGAATGGGGCTTGATGGTGGACGTGTGTATAACGTAAACCCTATGGATATGACTCACATCAAAAAGTATGAAGATACATACTATGGTGACGATGTGGCAGAAGTTTCAGCGTGTGGTGCATCAATGACAGTAATTTCATCAGCACTTGGAGTTACATCGTGGTGTATACGTCAGTTAATCAACTTCCACAACGGAGAAGAGTTGGACAACGAAATATTAATTGACTTTAAGTACAACAATATTATTACAACAAGATGGTAGGAGGTGCAGTATGAATGCTATGAAAAACTTGCCACCTTTAGTTGGAATGAAGGTGCGCATAAATCCAGAAAACAGAAGTTATTATGAATGCCACATGAAGTTGGTTGGAAACGATGTGGGGTACATTGTTGATGAGTGTGGATTGAGTGACGGAACTTTGAATAAGTGGAAAACAGCAATGGATAATGGAAAAACAAATCCATACAACGAATACCACGTTAAAGTTATGTTTGAAAACGGAAAGACAATAATAATAGATTACAGATATATGGCGTTGATTGACGAGCCTTGTGTTGATGTGAAATATTATGCAACAACAAAAGGAAGTTGTTATGTTGTAGAAGGAAAAGAAAATAAAGAATTTGAAGATATAATAATAAGTAAGGGTGCAGACATAACGAGAATAGAAATATTTGACGATGCTTGGCGTGAAGGAATACTTAATGGCACACAAAAAGAAGGACCAAAGAAACGTGTACCTGAAGAAGATGGCGACGAAATGGACTATTGGGGTTAAGGAGTGATAAAATGAATGGAATGTTGGATTTGCCACCACTGATGGGGATGAAAATATGCGTCAATCCAGAAAAACTCAAGAACTACAGTAACAGAAGCCAAATGAGTGGCTCTGGAAGAATTGTAGACCTTGCAGGATTGTCGGAAGAGTTCTTTCGTTCTTTGAAAGAAAGGTTAAAAAAACACCCAAAAGACATAAGTGCATACACAAAAGTATTGTTTGAAAGTGGAGTAAAAGAAAAAGTGTATTACACAGATATGCTTTTGTTGGACGAACCATGCACAGACATATTAATGTTTTTCGTGGATGACTACGGTTATGTTGAAGCGGAAACAAAAGAAGGTAAAAGGCGACTTGAAAACTTGATAATTAATCAAGGAAAAAGTACAAGAAAACAAATATACGACAAGGAATGGCGTATAGCACACCTATGTGGGTGTGGAGAAAGCGATGAAGCCAAAGACTACATTGAAAGAAATATGTAATGTAATGTGAAAAAAGCATTGCAATACTGGTAAATTTTTGGTATAATAGAAATATAAGGTGATGTACATGAAGAAGTTGTGGAGAAAAAGTGACAAAATAAGGAATATCGAGGGAAAAGAGGGTATGTACATTGAGGAAGTGTTAAGACATAAATTCGTTGATGAAAACAAACCAACACAGCAAATCGCTGACGAACTCGGAATTTCTTATCCATTGGCCTTGAAACTGCTTAAATCAGCAGGAATTTATTCAAGAAAGCTAAACTTATAGAGAAAAGAGGGTTCTTATCAAAGAGTCCTCTTCTTTTTTTACAACTATATTATGAGGGGAGGGAAAACATATGTTACACGAACAAATTGAAGCACTCAAATCACAAGAAGAAGAACTTGAACTGGAAACAATTGAACTTGAAGAACAGTTAAAGAAGAAAAAGAACGAGTTAAAGTTAGTAAAAACAGCAAGACAGCAGTTGGAGAAATTAGAGGTGCAGTTAAATGGACAAGCTGATATTTCTGCATAACGAATTGATGAACTCTGCGGTGCAAAAGGAAATGAAACTACCGCTACAATTTATAACTTTTGCAATTGCAGAAGGAAAAATGTACAAGCATTATCACAATCCAAGCAATTTTATACTTGATTTGGACGAAACAAAGCGGTGGGGAAATGATGTAATATATGGTGCGTTATTCTTGTGTAAGGACTTTGAGTTTTATGCCACTATACTTGATGCGTACCATGTGTGTTCTTTAAGCACACTTGCAACAAACCACACAAACGACATACATCACAGAGGGGAGGTTGGTGTGACACCGATTTCTTTCGAGTCACTTGATGATTTGTCAAGATTAAAGTACGAAGAAAAGCAACCAGTAAAAGCACAAATCTATAAGGGTAATATAAAACATCCCAAAATATCCAGTAGAGTATATGCAAACAACCCGTATCGTATCATAGATGGTATTGATGCGAAAAACTTTAAGGAACTATATTGGGAGGTACAAAATGAACAAGCCAATTACAACAGGCTATGTAGAGGGTTATAACGATGCAACAAAAAACATTCACGCATCAATAAAAGATGCCATCGTGAGAAGTGGTGTGAACAAACAGAAAGCAATTGATGTAATCATAACAAATATGTATGCACAAAATACAGATTTAAGTGATTTGCGAACAGCACTTGATGAACAATTAAGTACAGCAGATGACATGTTTAGTGATGTGGAAAGCACAGTGGAAAACGGAGGTACATTATAATGAGTGAAGCAGGATGGGATTTTGATTTAGACGGTGACGCTGGAAGTAGTAAAAAAGCAGAGTTCACTAAGTTTCCAGTAGGAATTACAAGAATAAGGGTTCTTGATGGTGTGCCAGATGTACGTTGGACACACTTCCTTAATCAGTTTAAGCGTTCGGTTAATTGTCCAGGCAGAGGTTGTCCTATTTGCGAGATTAGAAAAAATCAGAAAGCAAACAAAGAACCAATTACTTATGCTATGGGCAGACGTTTTGCAGTAAACGTGTTTAACCTTGAAACAGGTAAGGTTGAAATTTGTGAACAGGGCAAAGGTTTCTTTGAAGACTTGAGGGATTTAAAAGATGAACTTCAAGACAAAGGAAAGAATTTATCTGATGCGATTATCAAAGTTAAAAGACGTGGAACTGGCAAAGACGACACATCGTACAGACTTGACGTGGAAAGCATTGATATGCTTTCACCAGACGAACGTGCAAAATACGAAGAAGATATTATTAAACTTGACGAATACTTCAAGCCACACACAAATGAACAGATTTTACGTCTTGTTAAAGGTGAAGCATGGGAAGATGTAATGAAGACAGAAGACACAGAAACACCTGCAACAGAGGAAAGTAGCACAAATGCAACTGGCGAAGATGAAGACTTTGAAGTAAAGTAGGGTGATTAACACCCTACCCCTTCGGGGATTGGAGGGAATGGATTGCAACTAGATGAACTTGGAGTTGTTGAAAGAAAGGCTTTAGGTGCTTTGATGGTTTTAGCAGGTGGAGACAAAGTGGTTGTTGTCACATCAGCAGAACTTGCACAAGCGATGGGATATAAAAAAACTGGGGGTGCGGTTAGCTCTGCTTTAAAAATACTTGAGAAAGACGGTATAATTAAAAAAATAGGCAACCGCACATACATGCTTCTGATATGAAAGCAAATGGAACTGATGCGAAAAGTATTGCACTACACTTTGTTGAAACAACCACACAAAAAGCTACACGCCAAATAATGAGTAAAACAATACTACAAGCAAAATCGCTTTTAGAAGCAGGATATACACTGGAAGAAATAAAGGAAGTAATTGATTTTGTTGTAAACGTAAAACACGTGAACATGTACTCGTTGGGGTACGTGGGTGCAAGCATTAATGATGTGCTTAGGGAAATAAAAGAGAAGAAAAGTGTTGAAGACAATAAAGCCAAATCAGAAGAAATACAACGACAACTCACATCAATTCAAGAAGAACAAAGAAATGAGGTGAAAGATAGTGGCGAGTCAACACAAAGGAACAGAACAAAACTCGACAGATTTGGTACTCAATCCAGGTTCGGAGAGAAATTTGATTTCGATATGTTTGAAGGAAAGTGACAAAATAATTGATGTAGAAAGTGCAGAGATATTTGCTGAACACTTCTCAGTGCCAGGACACAAATACACGTTCATGGCTATGATGTACTTATACCAAAAGAAAATTAAGCCGACACCAATGGCAATAATTGAAGTTTTGGGTAATGACCAAGCGAAAAAAGCCGTTGATGAACTTGGAGGACTTGAGTACTTAACAATTCTTGAAGAGTCAAGAATACCTTCGGAAAGTCTTGGTATATTTATTGAAAAAGTTAAACAAAGCTACACAAGAAGAATGCTTTTAAGCATATCGGATAGCGTACATGATTTCGTTCTTTCTGATGATGCGGAGGTATTAAATCCAACAGAATTAATCACGTTTGCTGAACAGAAAATAAATGACTTAGCTGTATCAAACACCACATCAGACAAAGTGTATAAGATGGGTGATGATACGGATGCAGTACTTGCAGAACGTGCAGAACACCCTGCACAAGTCCCAGGGCTAGAAGTAGGGTGGACAGAGTACGACAGGTTAACAAATGGTGCACAAGCAGGTGATTTGATTATTGTGTGTGCCCCATCAAAAACAGGCAAATCTGTTACATTAACAAATTGGGCAACAAAGATTTCAATTAAAGACCAGATACCGATATTGTACTTTGATAGTGAAATGAGTGAAAGAGAACAAGAAGATAGAATACTTGCAAACCTAACAGGAATACCTCACGATGAAATCGTATCTGGAATGTACGTGATGGACACGGTGAATGGTACTGCCGATGAGAAGATTGCAAAACTCAAGAGTGCACGTGAGGAACTTGGAATGGGGTGTTATTATCATATTTATCTTCCACACTTTACTATTGAAAAGGTAACAGCACTTGCACGTAAGTTTGCTGTACAGTTTGGTATCAAAGCAATATTCTTTGACTACATCAAAATACCTTCAAATCAAGCAAATTTTAAAACAGTACAAGAATATCAAGCACTTGGTTTCTTCACATCTGGTTTAAAGGATTTGGCAGGACTTCTGAAAATGCCAGTGTTTACTGCATGTCAAGCAAATAGAAACGACCTTGATGGGGATAGTCCAGATGCAAGTAATATTGGCGGTTCTTATCGTATTCTACAATTGGCAACAAAGTTAATGTTTTTGATTAACAAGAGTGACGAAAAGATTGCAAAGGATGGTTTTGTAAATGGCAATCAACAACTACTGATAAAGTATCAAAGAAATGGTGCTTCTGATTGCCCTGCTATAAATATAATGTTTAATAAGCCGATACTCAGACAGCAAGAGTGTTGACACATCACCTTATTAGTAGTATGATGTATTAGAGGTGATAAAATGAAAAATATAAAAATTAATCAAGTCGAAGGGTTTGAAAGCTACAATGATTATGTGCTATATGAAGATGGAACAATAATATCACATAAAAAAGGTAAAGAAACATTAATCAAAGGTTATGATAATGGAAAAGGATATTTGCTTGTTGATTTGCATTATAAATATAAACGAGGAGTAAAAATCCATAGACTAATAGCACTTGCATTTGTACCAAATCCAAACAACAAACCACAAGTTAATCACATTAATGGTGACAAGAGTGATAATCGTGCGATAAATTTGGAATGGGTAACAAATAGCGAAAATCAATTACATGCAAACAAATTTGGTTTAAGACAATACAAATATGACCACACAAAAGAGCACAAACATGTTAAACAACATTCACTAGACGGTACGTTTATCAAAGAATATACATCAATTGGTACAGCCTGTATAGAAGTATTTGGACAATATAACAAAACAAAAGTAAATAATATATATCACTGTTGTGTTGGTAAACATGGTAAATACAACGTAAAGCAAGCATATGGTTTTAAGTGGTCATTTAAACAATGAGGTAAAATATGGACGCAGTACAAACTATACTAAAACAATTAGATGTAGAAAAATTACTCAAGCACTATAATTTTAACCACATGCACGATGATGGCGAGTTAATTAGAAGTGCTTGCAAACTTCATGATGGTAACAATCCGACTGCATTTGCAATAAATAAGGAAACAGGATTGTTTTATTGCTTTACCCAGTGTGGCGGAGGTGATGTATTTACCTTGGTACAGAAAATGGAAGGTTGCGACTTTCCTTCTTCTGTACGTTGGTTAGCTAAATTCTTTGATGTGGATATAAATAATCTGCAAATAGCAGAGAGAAAAGAAGAACACCTCACGGACTTGAAGAAGTTCATCAAGATAGTGAAAGGTAGAAGAAAGAAAGAAGTTCCACGTTTTGCAATAGAAGAAGAAATAAAGCAAGTAACAAAATACCGTAACTTTACAGAGGAAACTTTAACTCATTTCAACTTGGGTTACGTGGAAAAGGTAAGATTAAAGAAACGTAACGGTGAAGACTACACGCTGTTTAACAGGTTGGTATTTCCAATTGTGTTTGATGGCGTGCAAGTTGGAATAAGTTTTAGGAAAACTAAAAGTGCAGACTATCCAAAATGGTCGCACCAACCTGCAAACATGGAAACAGGGGATTTACTTTATAATTACGACGATGCTTCGCATAGCCACATCATAGTAATATGTGAAGGTATTTCTGATGTGTGGGCATTTTATGAAATAGGTGCTACTGCCGTTTCTACACTTGGTGCACACGTAACAGATGAACAATACAGACTGTTGCTACTAACGGGTGCGGATTTAGTGTTTGCATTTGATGGTGATGATGCAGGACGTAAAGCAACAGAAAAGGCAATTAAAATGTTCAAGAATAAAGCAAACCTTTACGTGATGAACTTTGAAGAAGGTGAAGATGCAGAGAACATTCCAAGGGAAAAATTGACAGAATACTACAAACAAAAAAGGAGGGTGTGACGTTGAAATGGGGACGTTCAGAACCAAAGAAACAAGGTTGGTATCTAGTAACGCTAGATGATACGACAGTAATGCCATTGTACAGAATGGAATACCCAAAGAATAACTTTACGTGGAAAGGTTTGTGTTGTGGTTCAAAAGTAACTGCAAGTATGAAGTTTCCAAAAGGATATGTTGGAGAAAAAATATAAAGGAGAGTGTAAAATGTTATGGATAATTAAAGGTGACTTCTCACATCAGATTGTGTCATGCAACATTTTTGAAGAAGGTGACATGTATCAGTTGTGGGTAACAAGACCAAATGGAAAAAATTTAAAACTGGAAGAAAAAGCAGACAAAGCGGAGATAGTGTTAATCAAAGAAGCAATAGATTATGCAATTGAACACGGTGAACCAGTGTTACGTTTAAACTAAAATAAAATAAGGAAGTGTGGCATGAACAAAACAAAATTTGGACACCTACATGTCCACTCGGAATTTTCCCCTCTTGACGGTCTTGGTAAGCTTGAAGAGATATTTGCACGTGCAAAGGAGTTGGGGCAAGAGTTCTGCACCATCACTGACCACGGAAGTACGTCTGGTTTGTGGAAAGAACAACAATTAGGTGAAAAATACGGAGTTAAGCCAATACTAGGTTCAGAGTTTTATTATGAACGTGAGAGTGATGGCAACAATGGACACTTAATTGTAATTGCAAAGAACGACAAAGGTTTGGAAAACCTGTTTAAATTGCAAGAATTTGCATATGTTGAAAACTTCTATAAGAAACCACGTATAAATTGGGACAAATTGGTGGAACACAAAGAAGGTTTGATTGTTTGTTCTGCGTGTTTGGCTTCAACATTCGCACAATATCTTCTTGATGGGGACATTTTAAGTGCAAAAACGTGGGCAAGGAAGTTTAAAACTGAATTTGGTGAAGATTTCTACATTGAAATACAACCAAACAATATTCCAGAACAGCTATCTGTTAATCAAAACTCGGTGCGTATTGCAAAAGAACTTGGAATTAAAGTGGTTGCAACAAACGATGTGCATTACGTGTTACAATCAGACCACTATGCACACGAAGTATTACTTGCATTGCAAATCAACAAAAAGATGAGTGATGAAAAGAGATTTCGTTTTAGCACACAAGACTTCTGGCTCAAATCAGAAGATGAAATGATTGAAACCTTTACTGGAATTAATACTGATTTGATAATTGAAGCAATGAATAACACGGCAGAGATAGCTGATAAGTGCACAGCGTCCTTCCACAAAGGCAATTACTTGCCAAAGTATCATAACATACCAAAAGGTGAAACAGAACGTACACTACTTGCTAAAGAGATTATGAAGGGTGCTAGAAGAACAGGTCATATAAAAGACACATCATACATGAAAGCTGTTCAGAATGAACTTGATGTTATTGATAGAAATGGCTATTCTGGATATTTCCTTATAGTACAAGATTATGTAGTATCTGCAAGAAGGAATGGAAATGTTGTAGGTGATGGACGTGGAAGTGGTGCAGGAAGTAAAGTTGCATATCTAACAGACATATCTCGCATAGAACCACAAAAGTATGACTTGTTGTTTGAAAGATTTATGGCAGACGGGAGGACACCCGATTTTGACGTTGATTTCTCATCACAAGACGACGTGTTTAAAGACCTGCAATCAAAGTACGGTGAAGCAAATGTTGCACGAGTAATAGCATTTGGCACACTTACACCTAAAGCTGTATGCAGAAAAGTAATGAGTTGTTTTGAACATCCTGCATATGTAATAAGTGCAATAAGCAAGTTAATTCCAGACCTCTGCCAATCACTAAAAGTAGCCTATGAAGCATCACCAGAATTGTTAGAGTACAAGAAAACGTACAAGACTGAATTTGAAGTCATTGAACGACTTGAAGGTGTAGTGTCACATGAAAGTCAACATGCAGGTGGAGTATTAATATATCCAAACTTATCATCAATACTGCCAGTTAAAACAAAAGCAGAAGATAGGTCAAAACGTATTGTTGCGTTTGACAAGTACATGATTGAAGAACTCGGTCATTACAAGTTTGACGTACTTGGTCTTGAAACTCTGCCAATCATAAAAAGAACTTTGGACTCAATCAAAAATACTCTTGATATTGATGTGGATTTATACAACATTAATTACGAGGACGAGAAAGTTTACGACATGTTGTGCAAGGGTGATGTGTCTGGTGTATTCCAACTTGGAAATCAAGCACAAAAGACAATGGAACAACAGCCACGAAACTTCAAGGACTTAATTGCAATCAACGCACTCATCAGACCAGGAGTAGGAGATTGGCAGGAGTACATTGCAAGAAGAAACGGAAAAGAGTGGAGTGTACACGATGTAAGAATACCGTACATGCAAGAAACAGTTGGACTGCTAACATATCAAGAACAGTTTCTATTGGACTGTAAATACTTTGCAGGGTGGGGAATTGCATATGCTGATAAGCACGTAAGAAAGAATAAGAACATCAGAGAAGATGTAGAACTACATGAAAAATTCATAGTGGACTCAACACAACGAGGATACAATGTTGTTGATATGGAAAACATTTGGCAAGAGATAATGGATGCGGTAGACAAAGGGTACTCTTTCAACAAGAGTCATTCAGCAAGTTACGCAGTAATCTCATATCAAACAGCATGGTTAAAATTGTATTATCCAGAACATTTTTACGCATCATTAATGTCATCTGAAAAAACAGATGGTGATGGTCAAGATGCTATTTCTGGCTACATAGCAGAGTGTAAACAGCGTGGCTTAACAATACTTCCACCAGACATTAATAGAAGCGGAGAAACGTTCGTAGTGTCTGACAAAGGTATTAACTATCGTATAACAACGATAAAAGGCGTTGGAGAGTCTGCAATCAAAAGTATTGAAAAGCTTAGACCAATAAAGTCGTTTGAAGATTTCGTTGAACGAAAAGAAAAAAAACACATCAAGAAAAACGTATTGATTAACATGATTAAAGCAGGGTGTTTTGACTTCGACAATCCAAATCGTGCAGAGTTACTTTGGACAATAGACATGGAGAATAGAACAAAGACACAAATCAAAGAAGATTTCCAGTGTGAAAAATACGAGTGGGATGATAAGATAAAGGCAGAGTGGGAGTACGAAGTCCTGGGAATGTATTTGTCAATTCACCCTATGGAGAGATATGGTTTCAAACCACTTGAAGATTTTTCTGATGGGCAATCTGCATTACAAGGTGGAGAGATATATGAAGTCAAGGTGTTTAAGGACAAGAACAAGAATGAAATGGCTTTTGTGTTTATGAACACGTTGTTTGGAAATGTAAAGGTGTTAGTGTTTGCAGGAAGTTGGAAGAGGAAAGACGTACAACAGGCAATGCAGGTACGAAACATTGTAATGGTGAATGGTAGACGTAGCGGTAACGATATAATACTGGATAGGGTGGAGGAATTACAATGATGAGAAAAACAAGTAGTGACAAGATTAGCAATGCAAAAGCACTGGCAAACAAGGCGTTAAACATTTTTTTTACAACAATTGACGAACTTAACAAATCAAACGATGTTTTGAGGAATGTTGTTGCAGATGAAGAAAACAAAATTGACGAACACAAGGGAAACATTGTAGAAGCAAATTATGCAATTTCACAAAACACAGAAGTAATCAAAAAGTTGCAGGAGTTAGTGCCAAACATGTAGGAGGTAACAATGAAGATAGCTTGGCTTAAAACAAAGGGTACTTGGCGTTCCATTGCAGACAGTGCACGCACAACAATTGGATTGGATACAGGAGAAGGAGAACCTTCGAGTACTTGGAAGTGGCGTATGTTGATGTGTGAACACAGTCCGATACGCAAACTTATTGTTTGTTGGAAATGGGTAAGTTTAAAGTATTGGGTAAGTGTACATTTTGTACGACACAAGATTGGAATTGAACATTGGGTAAAAACACAGCGTTCAGACAGAACAGGTGTTAATCGTGATGAGATTGGTCAAGGTGCACTTGTAGAACACGAATGTGAAGCAAACGCACAGACAATAATAACAATGTCAAGAAAGCGTTTGTGTAGGCAAGCAAGTCCAGAAACACGTGAAGCGTGGCAAGCAGTTGTCACATCAATATCAAAGCAAGAACCAGAGTTAGCACGTGCATGTGCAAAGGATTGCATATATCGTGGTTGGTGTTATGAATATAAGTCATGTGGATATCACTTAACACCAGAGTACAAGGTAGAATTGGACAACTATAGGGGAGGAATTAACTCATGGAAGAAAACAAATTAGAAATCACAATCAGCATTAACGAAGCAGGTATTATGGAAATTGCATCAAATCAAAATTTAACACCGATTGTTGCAGTAGGCATTTTAGAAATAGCAAAAAAGCTTGCAATGGAAGGTGAAGCAACATTGAAGAAAGAAGAAGCAGAGGAAACAGAAACGACAGAAGGTGAGTAACGTGAAACTTAGAGATAAATGGGGTTATCCAATTGAAATATGCAAAGGAAAACATGTGCACAACTTCTTTCGTTATTTGTTTCTAACAAATTTAAAAAAAACAATTAAACGTAAAAATGAAAAATGAGGTGAACAAATGGAGAGTTGCGCAAACTGTTTTGGAAGTATAACAGACATGCGTAAGGAAACACGTTGCCAAGTATGTGGTAAACCACTACACAAGGATTGTGCCATCAACGATGGTGGCACTTTCTGCGATGTGTGTTACACGGTGCAACGTGAGAGTGTGTCTATGGCAAAACCAGAAATAGTAGTGCCAGACGTAATAAGACGTTCATACATTGAGTTGTACAAGCGTTGTCCTTATGCGTTTTATATGACGGTAATAAAAGGTGTAGAAACGGGTACGTCTTGTTTTGCACAAGTTGGGATTGATTTGCATGACCTATTCCACAAGGCTTGTCTTGGTGAGATTTCAAATCAGAAAGAATTACTTGAAATTTACAAACCAACGTTTGATGCGTACAAAGACGAGTTGTTTGAAAACGACATCCTGCTGTACTCGGACATGACAATACCAAAATTACGTGAGAAGATGTGGAAACAATCAGAAGATGCAGTAGACGTATTCTTTAACGTAGCATTACCACAGCTACCAACAACACCACTTACACTTGAAGAAAACATAATCTTCGGTATAGGTGATGACCTGCCAGAAGTATCAATAACGATGGACAGGGTGGATGAGGTTGATGGTATGCTTGAGGTGTGCGACTGGAAAACAGGTGCAGTAATGGTTGGTCAGAAGATTTCCTCTGATTTGCAAGCACCTCTGTACATATATGCCATACGTGAACACTTCAAAAAGTCGGTGAGGAAGTTTACATTCTACTACTTACCAGAAAACAAGATAAGAATATTTGAACGTGTTGATGATGATAACTATGTGTGTAAGGTGAACAAACGTGAATACAAAATTAACATTACTGATGCGATAAGGGAGGTGCAATCAATTTTTGCACAAATCATAAAAGGTAACTTTAACATTCCAAGAGAAACAAAGAAGATGTACTTTTCATGTAAAACATGTGGTTTAAAACACAACGGAATATGTAAAGGTGCAGAAACGGAAAGTTGGTTGCAACACAATTAGGAGGATAAGATGAACGCTAACGAATTAACTCGAAAATACGGAAAACAACTCACCAGAGAGTTGATGGACGTGATGCTTATTGATGAACAATTAAGTGGAACAGTTGCACAAAAGTTGTTAGTGAAACACGGAGTAATAAAAAAGTCAACAAAAATAATATATGTAAGACTGTCTGCTGTTGACGAGTATGAACGACAACAAGATGGAAGAATTGGAAAGACTGGTAACAAAATACACAAACTATATTTAAACAACGGAAGAAACCAAACAGTGTTAGGCTTTGAGTTTTCAAGTAACGAAATACACACAATACTAGAAATGTTAAGTGCAGAATAAGGAGGGATAACGTGGGAAGTTGTATGGAAGAAGCAATAAAAAAAGCAACAGAAAAAGATTTAGATGAGAAGAACGTACGTCAAATTGTACTTGAAGAAGCAATGAAGGTTGTGCTTACTAATCGTGAAAAGAAGTATGGTCCACCAGAAGACAGCTTTACAGCAATTGCAAAACTCTGGTCAGCATACAAAGGTTGTGAGTTTTCGGCAAAAGACGTTGCGGTTATGATGTCATTACTAAAGATAGGAAGAATAGTAACTGGTCAAATCAAAGAAGATAATTGGGTTGATGCGGTGGGATATCTGGCTTGTGGTGCTGAAATGGAAAGTGATTGCAAATGAACAGGGCAGAACTACGGAGAAATAGTAAACAAAAACTTACATACACTCTTGAGGAAATTGAGGACATAAAGCAACAAACAATAGACAAAGAGTGCAAAATGATGTTCATGATGACCTTTGCGTTACCATTAATGGTCATGGAAGAAAAGCATGGTTGGAAACAAAAGAGATTAACGGACTTTATGGACAACATTCTGTCGAAGTTTGAAGCGGTTCAACGTGGAGAAATAACAAGAGAGGACATTGCATCTTACGTTAAAGACAGAGTTGGTGCTGAATTTGGAGAGGAAAGTGAAAGGAGGAAGGTATGAGTTATTTATCAGAAGAGTTCTTGTCAAAATATCCAGACAAACCAGAATGTATGGATGACAGGGTGTTACAAGTGTTTGACAAGAAATATAATGCACGTAACTTAACGTGGAAAGAAAACACGGTGTGTTTGGTAAACGGAAGTATTGGCTTATCAGAAGATAGGTTTGAGGAAAACGAGTATTGTGTGCCACACGACAAGCTAAGGGAAGAAGCAGAGGTGTTGTTTGATAACATATTCAACATGCGACAGTTTCTTCCAGAGTGTTCTTTCGATGTGGAAGAAGAAATAGACTTTGACAATTTGTTTGTCGACGTAAGAAGCATTTTGGACATTAAAAATGACACACTGTACAAAATAACACAAGGTCACAATGTGAGTGTAAGGTGCACACGTGACAATGCAAAGAATTTAAAACCAATTAGGACGAACGTAAAAACAACACACAAAATATGCGAAGACAAAGGCAACAGAAAATACAACGAGTTAAGATTGGTAATTTCAAATGGAAAGTCAGATTTAAAAATAGCAATAAAAGTGTTGTTTGAAACTCTCACATCAAAACACTATGAAAAGGTAGAAGAACTAAACTTTGTATATTCTACAGATGAGTCCACGTTCACCACAATCAGCACATTACTCAAAGGAATTGAAAATGTATTGAAAGGTACGTTCGATGACACAATCGAACCATCAAACATAACTGACACAACACGCCAGTTACGTCCAATACACATTTATGACTTGATAGGTCTTGCAAATCTAAAAGAAAGTTGTGTGACATTTACTTGTGATGAGGGCGACTTGGAAGTTATCAATGCAAAAGCAAACTTAACACCAAAACTCGAGAACAGACTGTCAGTAAACACCTTTGTAGAGTTTGAAGAAAAGCCAACGATGAAACAACTTGAAATATTAAAAGATAACAACGTGTTTGGCATAGTAAATCCGATTGCAACACGCAAGCGTAGACCAAATGGCGTGGGTGTATCTTCGTTTGGAGAAGTAATACTTGACTCACACGGAACGTGCAACATGACTTATGTTGATGTGCTGAAGTTAGTGAGAGTAAAAGAAGATATTCCAATCTTAGACTACCAAGGACTTATGCAAGCACAGGCACTTTCTGCACGTGCAGGACTACGTGAAACATGTGCATTGTCAAATCAAATAGATGAACGTGACAGAATAATTGCTTGTTCATTGGTGAATTTCAAACAAGCAGTAAAGTTGTTAAAATATGATGAAGACCAGAGTGCAAACATTTTGACATTCTTAGCTGATGTGGCATATCGAGAAACAATTAAGTATGCGCACATTCTTCGAGTACCAACACCACTATTAACAACAACAATTACACCTGTTATTAAAGGCTACACTTTGAGTGAAGAAAACTATCCAAACAACTTAGTGGAACAAACTGATGATTTTGAAAACACAGCAGAAGATTGTTTCAATGAGTATTTCTTCATGCAGGAAAATTATTCATCACACAACACGTCAACACCAATCTTCGTCAAACCTCACGAATGGGAAGATGTAAAGAAAACAATCATCGAAAAGTGGGACGATATTGTGTGTTTAACACTTATAATGGAAGAAGCAACAGAAGAGGGTGAAGTCGTTGATTGATGTGAAGATAAACATGGATGGTGATGTGAAAAGCATTGCCATCACAGGACACGCAGAATACGCAGAGAAGGGCAAGGACATCGTGTGTGCATCTGTGTCAACTATATTCCAACTAGCAGTCATAGGGCTTCACAACGTGGCACAGCAGTACCCACATCATGTAAAGATAACGGAGGAAAAGAATAATGGATGATGACGATGATTTTGTGGACAAAATATGTCCAATTATGAGTAAAGTTATTACAGAAAAAACATACACAGGTGGTTCAATGGATGAAAACATAAATTGTTTGTACGAAGTAACGTGTAGAAAAGAAAGATGTGCACTGTGGAATGGAAAATATAAGAAATGTATGTTAAGACAATCATATTAGGAGGACAAAAAGATGGATAAAGTCAGAGGATTTGAAATTGTTTCAGAGAAACATAGAACGGCATTTGAAGTGTTTACCGATGAGAAGAAGAAACAGCATAGGTTTCCAATTGACATTAAGTTGCCTACACGTGCAGATGGACGTAGCGCAGGATATGATTTCTATTTGCCAAAGGACGTGAGAATACTTCCAATGCAGAAGGTGCTGATTTGGTCTGATATAAAAGCGTACATGCAAGAAGATGAGAAACTTGAATTGTTCATTCGTTCATCACTTGGTATCAAGAACGGTTTAATGCTTTGCACATCAGTAAGCATAATTGACAGCAGTTACTATGAGAACGAGGGTAACGATGGCAACATAAGCATTTCGCTTGTAAATACAACTGGTACTACTGTAGACCTTAAAGCAGGTGACAGGATTGTACAGGGCATATTTACAAAGTACTTAAAGGCAGACAATGACACCGTACTTGCAGAAGTAAGAACTGGTGGTAGTGGTTCATCTGGAAAGTAGGTGTAAGTATGTGGCTGTTAATTAATGTATTTTTCTCATCAATAGTGATAGGAATAGTGTCATTTTTGTTGGCAATATTGCTTGTTGCAACTATACCAAGAAATGTTTGGAACGAAAAACCAAAAGAGTGGGAAAAAGTATATCAAAAACTAATAGCAGGAGTTAGAATTTCATTAACAGTAATGGTAATAACAGGAATGACGACAGCTTTAGTTTGGGTATGGAAGTAGGTGGAAGTATGGCAGACGGAACGCAAGTGTTGCTGATAGTAGCTTCAGTGTTAGTTATATTTAAAATGATAGATTTCTTTGATGATAGGCAATAAAAAGGTAGATTTTCCCAAGATGATGTGATATAATGTGAAGTAGAGGTGTGTTATTGCCGTGTTGTCGAACTTCCACAACAATGACAAATGAAGATGTACAACATCGGCATGACATACTCAAAGAGGACAAAACATGTGCGAAAGTGCTTCATGGAGGTGGGCACGAGTAGCACGTCCTCATCACACATCACAGGGGGAATTACATGAGAAAAAAAGAAACACAAGAAGTTAAGGAAGATTTGTACAGAGAAGATGCACGCTACCCAAGGAAGAAGCTAAAGATGTCTCTACCACTTCCACCAAGCGTTAACCACATGTACATAAACACAAGAGGTGGTGGGAAACGCCTAACAAAGCAAGCAGAGAATTACGTGAGAGTAAGCCGTTCGTTAATTAACTTAGCGATAGAAGAACAACGATGGTTAAAACAAAACAAATCAACGTGGTTGTACATAGATTTGGTGTTCTTCATGCCCGACAGACGTGTTAGGGATAGTCATAATTGCTTGAAGCTTTTACTAGACGTAATGCAAGACATAGTGTTTGACAACGATTACTACGTTATGCCAAACATAAAGACCGTAGAGTACGATAAGGAAAACCCACGTGTAGAAATAAACGTACGTGTACAAACAGAAAAAGATAGACGTGAAGCACTCGCATCAATCGTATAGACAAACAAAAGACCCCACATCAAAGTGAGGTCTTATTTATTATGTTGTTAAAGTACTTCTGCAAGACGTGTTATAAACACGTGAAATAAGCAACAAGTTCTTTTGTGATGTGAAGAAGATTTTCAAGTTAATCAAAAGGTTTCAAAGAAACCTTTAAATGCCTTACGGCATTTGCTTTTAATCTTTTTTCTTTATTTCTTTAAGTACTTTACACGTTATTTAGAAGTAATAAACCTTCTAAAGACAATTATAACATTTCTTGTAAAACTTGTCAAGACATTTATTTTCATAATTGAAAGTTTTTTCCTTGACAAATCTACTTTTGTGTGAAATGGTTTTTAATGATACCGTACAGCACTGCACCTACAGCAATGAGATTTGCAAGAGAAGCTACCAAATCAGATTGTAACTGTTGTGGTAAATCAATTTTTAACACTAACTGTAGCACTATAGCAATTACTGCCACGATTGGTGCAATTAATGTTTTGTAGTCTTTCATATTTCTCCCCTCCTTTCTAAGTCTTTAATTTTCTGTTCTAACTGTTCAACTCTCATGTCAATCTTAAGCAACGTGTCGGACACTTTATGTAATACCTCACCAAAGCTAGTTAGGTTTACGGTGATGCCTTCCATGTTCTTGACAAGATAGTGAAGCAGGTAGAAGAACCCAGCACCAAGTATGCTTTTTTCAGCCAACCCAAGAATAAATTCTTCCATGTGCAACACCTCCAATTACTTTAACTTACGACCTATCGCATCAAGATAATTCATGTTGTAACCATCGTCTTGATTTGGAGTCGCATAACCATCGAGTGACCACAATCCTTTCTTTTGATTATACGCTTCTTTTTCTGTTGCATTATATTTATCAAGCCTATCATAAGGTGGCTCGTAAAGATACCTAGTTTGTGCAAGTCCTTCTTTAAGTAACTCATTATTCATGTCAGTGCCATCAATTTCAACATAACCAAGAAGTCTGCCGTACTTGTCAGTTTCTTCCCCATCAAAGTAAATCTTTGCATCTTGTCCAAGGAAGTGAGACTTGCTGTGGTTGCTTGCTTCTTTGCCATAAGGCATAGGTTCATCAACACGTGGGTCGACTGTTTCTGGCGTATCAATCAAAAGCATTCTGACACTCTTTGTTTCATTACCAATCTTAATTTTAAACGTATCGCCATCTGTAACAGTGACAATTTCACCAAGTTTATATTCCTTATTTCTTTCACCAAGGTTAAACTTGTCAAACAAGGACCAGATGAATTTCTTTGCAACACCACTTTTTTCAAGTTGGAGTTGTTCAAGTTCAACAGCCTTTTTGTTATATGCAATAGCTTCTTCTGATGTGGGAGGATTGTAACGTGCTTTGTCCTTATCAGAAAGCTTTTCATACTTAGATTGGCTTATAGGTCTAAATGCACCAGTGTACTCATCAGCACCAAGTGGCTTGTCTTTGTTTGCACTATCTGCAACAGAGTTAACAGCCTTGGAGAACGCATGTGTAACTCCATCCACAACAATACCACCTGCACCAAGAAGAACAGCACCAGTGCCTTTGACAGCCTTCTCACCAATGGTATCTCTATCATAGAAAGTACCATCGTCAATCATCTTTTGTATTTTCATCGCCTTGTACATATCGTAATCATACGAAAGCAGTTTGACACCAGTTGTATTGTTTAAAACTTGAAGTCCTAAGTCTGCACCACGTTTTGTTGCAAGGTCTTTTCCAGTGTTGTACAATGCAAGTTGGGAAAGAATGTGGTCTGCACGACTTGTAAGTTGGTTTCCACCTTCCTCAACAATTGGTGAGTCAAAGAAAGTATTTTTATTAAGCATCTGTTCAACAGGAAGTTTGATTAACGGATTTGTTTGGGAGAAGATGTTCTTTACACTACCAACAGGGTCAAGTGGATTTGGTATCTTACTAATGTCCATGTATGGCAAGCCAGTATTCCACAAAACGGTTTCAGTACGACCTTCTGGGTTTGTAACACTAAACGGTGTCTGTACCCAATCCTTGGCAAAGTCATTAACATAATCTCTGTTGATACGGTCATTCTCATCAACCATTCCCTCTACACCACCAACAACCTTTGACACATAGCGGTATTTCTCTGGATGTTCCATCATCATTTCTAATTGCAACGCAGAGTTCTTTCGCATCCACGTGTAGTAGGGAATGATACGCTTCATTACAGTCTGTTCAAAAGCTGTCAAATCAGAATAATCAAATAGGAACTTTGTAACACTTTCAGAAGCTTCATCATAACTCATTCCACGACTTACTTGTGAAGCAAAGTGAATAAGTCTATCCTGGTCCTCTATTGTGCTACCAATGCTAGTACCAACCTTGTAAGGCTTAAAGTTCTTGGTGTCGGTAGGGTCAAGGTGGGCAGGAAGTTTCTTGAACAAACCTTTTGATGTGGCATCGCCTGCAATCTCTTTAGCAAAGAAACCTTCACCTATAACACCTTTTTCCTCTGCAATCTTGTATAAGTCGTCCCAACCAATCATGCCAACACTACCATCAGCATTTGTTATTTTAAGTACACCATCAACGTTACCTTTGTTCTTGATTGCACGAAAGGCTGTACGCTGAAAGTCAACATCAACCGCATCAGCACCAACCTCAAGCCAGTTGTTAAATGTATTGGACATCTTATTTCTAGCGTGGAAAGAAGGTAAGACGGATGTTTGGTTAATCTTAATAAAGTGGGTGAACTTATCATAAATCTGTAAAAACCTACTGTTATCTTTCTGTATCTGTAAAAGCCTTGCTTGATTTGCTTTGTCAATAATTGCACTGTTCATTTGCTTAATTTCTGGATTTCTAAAATTGTTTAACGTGTCGATGTTCTTGGAGATACGGTCAAGCTTTTGTAAATCAACCTCATCGGCAACATTACGTGCATTGTCGATGTGTCGAACAACATCATCTAAAGCATAGTTATGAAAGCGATTTAACAACTCTTCTGGCATTTTTTTACCATAAGACTCGAAGTATTTTGTTTTCTCATAGTTGATAAGTTTGGTGCGAATACTGCTAATGTATTGTTCTTTGGTTTCGTCAATCACACGATTTAAACTTTCAACATTCGCATCGTTAAACTTAATTATAGGTGTCGATAAGTCATCAAGCGTTCCACCTACAGTAGAAGTTGTATTGAACGCCTTTAACTCACTTTCAAACATATTTCTTCTAACACTGTCTGGAAAGTTCTTACCAATAAAGTCCTTTGCATAAGCACCCATTTTGTCACCAAACAACTTTTTGTAAACAAGGTTTTGTTCCTTGGTAACAACACTTGAACCAAGTTCTGCACGTACAGCATCTTCGATACTTTTAATAACATCGTCACTACGAAGGTAATCGGAAACAGCGTTGCTTATCTCCATAGACACGTTAAGTTGTGCCACATCAGATGAAGTATTGCGATAATTTACAGGGTTCATGACTATATTATAACCTTCACTAAGTTCACTTGTATAGTCTTTACTGAACGTATCAACAATCTCGTGAGAGAATTTGTCGTCATACAGTAATCTAGTGTTCTTCAATGCACGTGTAATATAAATGTCAGACACATCGTCTACGAAAGCATTCTTACCTTTTAACACATCACCAAACTTTTCACTAAAGTATTTATTGATTTGAGTAACATTTGGATTGTCAATGTACCCACCATTTCCATCTGGAATGCGCTTAATAGTTCTTTCCATTGAGAAGTTGTTAAACTCTATATCAAGTTTTGAAAGATGTTGTTGAAACTCTTCGGAGTCATTGAATAACTTTTTACCTTCATCAGTGAGAACGTGGGGCAAATATCTATCCATCATTTCATCAAGCTGTCCCACGTTAAGCTGACCAATATTAACTTCGCTTTTACCAATTTCAATAAAATCATTACGAAGTTGTTGTGCAATCTTTGCAACTTTCTCACTAACACCTAAGTCAGAGTCAAGCATAAATTCTGCTGTACGTGGGGCGTTCTTATCAATAATATCTTCAACCTTGCCATCACCAATCCAAGAACGCATAAAGGTTTCAAATGCATCATCGTTTGCCAAGACTTCATCAGCGTGCATTACTTTGTTGGTCAATTCGTCTATTTTTGCCAAGTTGTCAGTGGAGAATGCTTTTGATAAATCTTCACTGTTAACATACAATTCTTTGATTTGGTTAGTAACATCAGTGGAACGCTGTTTATAATTCTCAAGAATACTCTTATAAGATGTTTTAAACTCATCATCAAGTTTGGATAAATCGGAAGTTTTCACATCAAGAAGGGAAGTAAGTTCCTTTTGACTAGTAACAAAATCATCAGAAATGTTTGAAAGTTTAACGATTTCATCGGCAGATAAAAGCTTTGAATTAATCTTAACTGATGTGAGTTGGTCGACACCAACTTTGCCAACAACACCTCCATCATTCTTAACAACAGTCAAAAGACCTTTCGCATCATCGTTAAAATCAACAGACTTAACGACACCTTCAACAACTTCATCACCATTTTTAAACTGTACAGTAGAACCAATTTTTGTTCTATCTGCAAGCATACTTGTACGAAGGTTAGCTTTTCTCAATTCAGCTTCTTTAACAAGTGCTTTACGTTCAGCATCACCAACAGCACCAAAAACCTTTGCACCATCCATACGTTTGTTGGCGTTGCCAATAGCCATACTATAAAGTAATTCTTTTTGTTTTGGTGAAAGATTGTCAAAGTCAAGTTTAAAGAAATTTTCAAGAAGTGGTTCAACTTCATCAGCAACAGCATTTGTGTAACGTAGATAACTTGGTTTTATATTGTTAGGGTCAAAATCTGGAAGAGTGATAAAAGTCCTCTCAAACAAATCATCAAGGACAGTAAGCTTGTTTTTTGATGTAAGAAGTTTTCCAGATGCTTCAATTTTATCTGGAATTTTATTCTGTGGAGAAGCGTAATCGTTGAATATTTTACGCTGTTCAGCAAGTTCACTTGCAGTTCTTTCAGAAACCCTAGTTGAAGTAGTGTTAGCCATGTGCTTATACTTCTCATAATCGTCAAACATTTCTTTGTTCTTATCTTCGGAAATAATCTTCATTACACCTTCCATGCTGTCTTGATTACGGAATTTCTGTAACCAGCCATCACGTTGCATTTTTACACTTTGGAGTTCAGCAAGAAGCTGTTCATCTTTAACGGTAAGTGGTTCAGCTTTTGCAACCTTTTCATTGATGTGCTTAATACGGTCGTAATACATTTCATTCCAATTCTCAAATATCTTACCTTTACCATATCCAAGCTTTTCGCCAATAAAAGGATAAACAGTTTGTGCACGTCCAGAAAAGAAATATTCAGAGTTCTTCTCAACATAATCAACAATCTTTGCCTTATCATCACCGTTTTTAATCATGTTGGCAACTTTATCAAAATGTGCATCCCACAAGGAAGAGGTTATGTAGTCTGGTCTGCCAAATAAGTAAGTAGAAACATCTTCAACAACTTTCAGCTTCGCAAAGGGATTTGCCACATCAGAAGAAACAGCAGATTTGTAGTCATCATATGACTTAATAATACTGTCAGTGGAGATACCATTGTTTTTAATAAGGAGTTCTTCGTCAAGTTTAAGATTGTCCAATTCGTCAGTATATGATTTGATAAGGTCTTGAAGTTTAGATTGTTCAGTGATGTGAGAGGTCTTCAAGGAGGTTAACTTGTTGGTATAATCTTCACGCATCGCTTTAAGCGTATCACCCGCATCAACAAGCTTTGCATCGTTAGCTTCACTTAGCATATCAATGCTTTTCTTGGTTTCAAGTAATTCATCAAGTTGTGATTGAGTTTTTGCTTGACGTTCAAGAATTTTGGCTTTAAACACTTTAGCTTCTTCCATATCAGAAAACTTCATAGCCTTCTTAACTTGAACCCACTTACTTTCGTCTTCCATCAACTCTATTACTTCACGTGTTTCGTCTGGTGTAAGATTAAACGCCTTACCTTTTTCAGTGATGGACTTTTGAAGTAGTTGTGTATTTTTAGTAATAGTCTTCATTCTTTCGGCAGACTTTAAGAAGTCATAAAAATCTCCTGGATTTGTTTTGCTTAACTTAAAGAGGGTGCTCTTAGTAGAGAAAAGGTCGCCCAACTTACTTCCGTAGAACGTACTGCGGAGTTTTGCATATTGTGGGGCAAGCGTCTTATCACCAATCTTTTTAAGAGTGTCAGCAGTAACGACAGTAGTTGACTTATCAGCCAAGTCACGAAATAAGAATTTACCGAATGGCGCATTGCCAAGGCTAAGTGTTCTGTCAATGGCTGTAGTGTTTAAACCGATAGCCTTATTATATGATTTGGTAAGGTGTTCTGTTTCACGTGCTAAATCGTCTGCACCAAGTGTAATGCCTTTTGCTTTGTTACTATTAACAACAATCTTTTCAGCCAACTCACTTGACATACCTTCTGGAACTTTGTCAAGAATACGTACAACATCGTCAGCCTTTTTCATTGCAAGACGTTCAACAAGTTCCTTACTGATGTTTGGCTTTGTAGCATACTTTCTAACAACCGCATCAAATACTTCACCAGGCAACTTCTCCACGATGTCATCACTTGCCTTAATACCAAACTCCTTAGCCAGTTCCAATGCAGTAGCAGTCTTATGTGCCGTTGTTATACCTGCCTTACCGCTACCTTTAAAGAGTGCACTTAAACCACCAGAGAGGTACGTGGTAGGGTCAAGGAACACATCACCAAGAAAACCAACAGCACCTCTAGCGATTTTACCACCAGTGGTTGTAGGTTTCCAACCCAAATCACCAAGCACATCAGAGTATGTATGCTTACCTTCTTCGTAGTTACTCATAAAGGGCACAGAAGCACGTATACCGCCAAGCACACCTTCGCCAACACTTATATCGTTGTTTGGCAACAAACCTCTTACAAGACCTGCTGTGGCGTAATTTCCTATGGACAACGCATCAAAAAACTGCTTAACACCAGAACGCTTCTTTGCAGTTGAGTGGTAGGTGGTGTTTGTTGGAACAATCGTCCTACTTAGGATTTCTGCAATCTCATCGTCCAAGTCAGAACCAAAGGACGTGTTGTTTCTGTTAATTATACTTTTGTAACTATAGTCTTTTACATTAAACATCAAACATCACCTACCTTATTTTATTTGCTCCACGGCATGTACTTTTCATTGGCATTGAGAATTGCTTTCTTGCGTGCAATATCATCCTGTTCGGCAGTATACTTTGCGTTCCTATCGCTATAACCAGAAAGATTGTTCAACACACCGCCAAAACCACTTGTACCACCTTCTGACCAATCTTTAGGCTGTTTAACAGAAGGAACGGAGGAAGTATTAAGTGCATTTTCAAAAGCATATTGATATGAAGCCTTTACGCCAATCTCTGCAATATTGTTTTTCAAATCACGTTCAGCATTGCCAGTAATAACTTCGTACTCTTTTGATGTTGGGTCTAAACCACGTCTATCACGTTCAAGCTGTTTTTGGTAAGCATCTTCTTCTGCTTTTACCTCGAGTGCGTATTTTGCAACAGTTTGGTCCATAGAGTTTTTAGCACTCTGACTTTGTAATGCAGAACTTTGACCAAACGAAACATTCATCTTGGTAAGGTCATTCTTAAGTTGCATAGCCATGTTTTCAACATCAAACCCATGTTCAAGGTTCATGTTTTGAACATTATACTCTTGACTTCTTGCCATTTGTTCAAGACCATATTTCTGTTGAGTTGACATGTTTTCAAGTGCATATTGCTGTTCTTGCGACATTTGTCCAAGTGCCAAATCATTTTGATAATTCATGTTCTGACGTGCATAATTCTGGTCACGTTCAGCAGAGTAGTTATTAGACTGTAAACCAAACATATTTGTAGCGTACATCTGGTCAGCAGTAGCTTGTGCTTGTGCAACGCCACTATCGTATTGTGCATTAACATTTGCCACATCAAGGTTCTTCTGCGTTTTGATTGCAGTAAGCCTGTCACGAATATCAGACACACGTTTATCTCTGGTGGTCATGTTTGTATTGATGAGGGAGTTCTTTCGTGCATTGTCACCCTGTTGTAAGCCAACAGCCTGTTGTGAGTTTTGTATGCCCATGTCTTGGCTGTACAGAGAAGTCTGTTCCGCATCAAGATAAGCTTGCTGATTAATCTGTTCTGCTTGGGTAGCAAAAGCATCCTCTGCATCACGTATACTAATCTCGCCATCAGACACGGCAGTTGCGTATGCTTTCTTTAAGTCTGCAAGTTGATTGTCACGTGCGCTTGCAAGACTAGATTTCTGTTGTCGTGTATAAGCACTAGACATATCATCCATACTAGAGTACATATCGTTTAGTTGTCCTTGCTGTTTTTGTTGTGCAAGTTGTGCAGATTGTGGTGAGGAATTAACCATGTTGTTTGCAACGTAACTAGGCATTACCCACTGGTCGCTAACAAGTTGTCCACCCATGTTCTTTAATTGATTGGGAGTGTAAGAACTACCACCTACAGAAACATTGCCAGTGTTACTGTCCCAACCAACGTCCTGCCCTGCTTGATTTGCTATGTTTCTAAGAATAACCATAGGTTGTTCAGCCATTTATATCACCTCATTATTTATAAATTCCAAGTCTGTCATTGATAACAAAAACACGTAACATATCTTCGGAAAGATTAAGCTTATTCACATCAGCAAAAGCACCTTTGTTGATAAGTTTCTCAATAGTTGCTTTGGCGTAATTTGGTACTTCATTGATTGTATTAAATTTTTCAATCATTTCTTCGTCCTCCTTCTTGGCACATAACTTGTCCTTAAATGAAACCCAAGATGACAAATCTCGAACAAAAGGTTCTGGACAGTTCTTACCAGTAACATCATAATGTCTAAGAACGTTTTCGATGGGAACACTATACATACACATCAAAAACTTAACAAGTTCGATTGTGTTTAAAACAGTATCACTCTTGATGTAGTAACGTCCACTTGCATCTTTTCTACTACACATTTCAACAGATATGCTATTTTTGTTTCTACAATCATTGTGAATATACCTTTTAGCACCGACAGACCACGCAGTATTAGAGTCAAGAACGGACTGATAAACACTGGACTCATCAACAAAATAGTGTGCAGAAGCGTTTCTACCACCAGTAGCAAAATAGTTACAATTACCTCTTGCGGTATCTCCGTTGTTTGCGGTATAATGAATAACGATGTATTTGACACTTTCAGTTCTACCTCTAGTATAGTTTGAACTGTCAGCAAGTAATGTTTGTGTTTTCATATTAATCACTCCTTGTTTGATGCGGAAACACTTTTTGTTCCACCCAAATATCCAACCAACCCACTACCAATAGCCATAGCTAAGTCATTGCGACCAAAGCAAATTGCAGTAACCAAACCAACGCCACAAATAATAATAACGAGAACTTCTTGAATATTAATTACGTCAAATTTCACAATAACCACCCCTACTTTGCCCTGTTCTTAAACACGTCACCTGCTAAATACCTACTAATTGCATTTGAAGAATTTGTAGCACTTTTAATATACGCACCAGTTCCACTTTTACGTCCAAGGGTATCGTTGACATAGTTGTTTTCAGAAACAGTGTTTGTACCACCAGAGTTCTTATAAGAATTTAGCTTATCAGTAATACTCTGCATAAACGAGTTGTTTTGATTTTGCATACCATTGAGTGCAGAGCTGAACATTGACGAGTAATCTGGAATGGTTTGCGTGATGGGTTGTGGTTGAAGTTGCTGTTGAATACTTGGCAATGGTTGAACGGGAATATCTGGCTGTTGTGTATTATTGATGCCTTGAAGTGCTTGCTTTTCTCTTGCAAGTGCTTGGTCGTAATATGTACCAGTCTGTTGAGAATTACTGTACGTCTGGTCGGTGAACCCGTTTCCACTAGAAACAGTAGGACCACCTTTATCATACGTTACGGCAGAAACTAGATTAACACCTTGTTTTCCACCTTCCTTTTGCGCATCAAGATAGTTTGTTGATGGGGAATAAGTTGTACTACCATCACTCCACGTGAAAGCTGTTTCTCTACCAGAGTAATTAGAACCAGAGTTATAACCATTTCCACCAGACGTAGAAGTACCGCCAGAAGATGTACTACCAGATGAAGCGTTTTTAATCGCATC
>Ga0194137_10000136_pt1 | contig 49627 bp, 44 predicted proteins | sample TARM_MetaG_T3_14_FD_134025 | JGI IMG/M metagenome (GOLD analysis project Ga0194137, IMG submission 134025) | Freshwater microbial communities from Pennsylvania, USA, analyzing microbe dynamics in response to fracking - TARM_MetaG_T3_14 (version 2) | ecosystem: Environmental > Aquatic >...
CCGCGCGGCCTCGAAGGCGTGAGCGGGCGGAAAAGGCGAGGGGACGCGTGTGCGTCGACCGCCTGGCGGTGGTCAGCGGGCGCGGGCTTGCCGCGTGTTGGCTGAATTCGTGCAGCGGCGGGCTGCAGTGGGGACTCTTGGGCTGACTTCGTCGCAGGTGCAACAGGTTCGCCAGCTACCTCGGGGAAAGCTTCTTTCCGGAGCACGCGGCGGCGTGCTCTGGAAAGAACCGCCATGGGCGGTTCTCAAGGCCGGTGAGGTGTTCACCGGTAGTTTGCACTCAGCGCCTAAGATGCGCGCACGGCGGAGGCGGGCACGTTGTCGGCGTCCTTCACGCGCCAGACGGGCGCCTGTACGAAGCCGGACGCGCAACGGCGGCCGGTGTCCTCGAACAGTCCCGACGCGAGCAAAGGTTCGATCAGCGGTTCGTTCTCGGACCAGGACTTCACGGTGAATTCGTCGTGCGCAACACGCGCGCCGTAGGGCCCCAGGTTGGTCGACAGGATCCAGCCATCGTCGGGATCATCGCCGAGCAGGAGTTGCACCGAGATCGCGCCGCCTTTCGGATAGCGACCGACGATGATCCGCGCGGCGCCGTAGGGGGTCTCGACGGTACCGAGGCTCTTGGGTTGGGACATGGCCCGCTCCTTTTGAAAGCCGCGTGGCTACTGCAACGCGGAGGTGTACAGAAGGCCGCACACGAGGGCATTGCCCAGCGCATGCTTGAACAGATCCGGCACCGTCGCGCGGTGTGCCACCTGGGTGTCACCGTGGTCGGTTCGGCGGATCTGGTAGCCGCCTTGATCGAGCTGAACGTGGAACGCCGGGCGGTCCGCACCGGCAACCACAAACTCACGACCGGGTTCACCGGTCATCAACTCGCTTTCCTTCACGAGCCAGTCAAGGTCGTTCAGGGTGTGGACAGGAACCAGCGCGCGCAGGTCGGCGCGACGGATCGTGCTGGTATGGTTCATGTTGCTTCTCCTCATTCGTCGATGACGAGGCAGAAAAGGGCAGTGGGGGTGTGAATGACTCCAAGTTCCGGGCCGGCGCACTCGCCGCCTGGAGCAGCAGAACGCGGCCGCTTCCGTCCGGTGCCATGCCAGGTCTCGCGTCGGCCTCGCGGTCGGTCGCATCGATCAGGCACTGCAGCCGAAGGGACGGCGGTGCGGCGTACGTTGGAGCTTCGTCAGGCGGCTCCGATGCCTGCATCGGCTCATCGAAGGCGCCAGCGATGCCCCAGAGAATGAAGATCGCGAGCAGGGCCCATCCCGGGCTGAGCTTTGCTTGCCGCATCGGATGGTCTCAGCACGGAAGGAGCGAAGCGCTCGAGCCGAACAGATCCGGCTGTGCGGCCTCGCTGTGGGCCTTGATCTGTTCATTGATCCACTGCGGATTGCGGGCCAACTGCTTGGCCACCCAGTCCGGGTGCTCGCGGATCAGCGCCTGTACCCAGTCGGGATAGCGGGCCAGCGTGGCGCCAACCCACTTGCGGGCGTTTGCACGCAACCAGTCGCGCACGTCTTCGACCTGCAGTTCTCCGAAGTACGCGGTAGGCGACATCGGACTGCAGCCAACCACGCGAAGGCAGTTGGCAAACGAGAACGGCCGACTGTCCAGCGCAGGGTCCGTGAGGGCCCAGGCCAGCGTGTCGAGCTTCTCTTCGAGCGGAGTCTCGGGATCGGGTAGGCGGCGCAGCTCCAGCAGCAGTCGCCAGTGCAGGTGGACCACGTCCTCCTCAGTCCACTCCGGCGCGGGGTCCGAGTCGTCGAGGAAGTTGCGAACCGCCCTTTGGGCCTGGGCCGGAAGCTCTTGCATCGCGACGGGCTGGGGATGGTCCAGTTCGTCGTGGTCGCCGTGAAGGGCAAAGAACGCCCGAGACAGCGGGTCTCGCGCCAACGGTACGCGAGTAGCACTGGGAATCGGCATGATGTGCCTCCATGGGATGGCGGAGGCAATGCGATGCCCGGCGCGGGTGCAATGCCCCGCGGGGTTGAGTGGTGTCGGCGTAACCGACGTTCTAGGACTGGTGGTTGGAGCGTGCGAGGACCGCACGCCATCGGCACCAGCTGGCCGATCGGGAAACCTTTCGACGCACGCCCGCATGCGGAGCGGCGCCTCGAAAGGTCAGATCGAATAGGGAAGGATGGGCCCCGTGGGGCAGCACGAGGAATCCGTGCGCAGGATGGACTTGCCGAGGTTTGAGTGCCGGGCCAGCTGCGGCAGTGATGACTAAGTTACTTGCGTCGACGGCGCTTGTCAAATGCCCAGGCGACTGCGCTCCGAGGCCCCGTCAACCAAGGCATGGGACTGCCGGATTTCCGGTTGCCACGACAGCACATTTCTGACCGTGCGCCGCGCTAGCGATCCGAGCTGCGGTGGGCATGCACACGATTGCGACCGCCTGCCTTGGCGGCATACAGCGCCTGGTCCGCGCGCGCGACGAGGTCTTCGACGGTTGCGTCGCTTGGCGTCCATTCGGCGAGACCGAGACTCACGGTGATGGCAGGCAGGGACGCGTCCGCGGGTACGGCGAGCGCATTCCGGATCCGCTCCGCTGCGTGCAATGCAGCTGGCATCGCCGTCTCGGGCATCAGGATCAGGAACTCTTCGCCGCCGTAACGCGCGAAAACGTCGTGAGGTCGAATCAGCGAAGCCGTCCGCTCGCAGGTGTCGACGAGCACGCGGTCGCCCACCGGGTGCCCGTGCTGGTCGTTGATGCGCTTGAAGTGGTCGATGTCCAGCATCGCGACGCAGAAGGTGTGACCACCGCGCTGGCTCCGTGACATCTCGCGTTCCATTGAGGCGAAGAGCGCGCGGCGGTTGAGCACGCCGGTCAGGGGATCCCGGATGGCCTGTTCCTCGATGCGTACGCGAACATGATCGGATGCCATCGTCGCGAAGCCGATGACCAGCATGAGATTGCAGACCGTGAAGCTCGCGGTGTAGATGACCTGGATGACGTCCTGGGTCAGCAAGCCGCTGTTGCCCTGCGGCAAGACCAGTGCGTGCCCGGCACGCAGGCCATACACCAGCGTCAGCAGCGCCAGCCAGGTGATGGTGATAGAAGCCCCGATGCCTCGCTCGGAACTCGAAGCCTTTCCTACGCGGCGCAAGACGAAGGCGTGGCGAGCATTGATCGCTGCGCACAGGCCGGCGACGATCACGACGCGAATCCGGAAGCTGTGGTCGATGGCATCGAACCAGGTCAGGCCGAGCGCAGTGCCAACTACGACGCCGATCCAAGGAAGCCATCTCGCCCTTCCGCCGAAGTGCTCCTGCGTCCCGCCCAGCCACACAACGTAGGCCAGGATGAGCGCGGTGTTTCCGAGGGTCACGGATGCCAGGCTTGAAATCAAGTCCCTCAGGCCAAGCAGGACCAGCGCGGCAAAGACCAGCCATGCGCCAACGACCCAGCTCCGCAGGGCCGGAACGGGAAGGGGCGCGGCGCGCTTCAGAAAGGTCAGCACGAGGGCCATGAGCCCGCATGTGATCCCCCCGATGAGGACGGTTGTGCGAGGGTCCAGCATCGATGTCTCGTGGTCAGCCGGCGCTCGGCCAGCACATCCTCTGGCGAAGGTTCGGCCTGAGCGTTCCGCGTGGGCGCGGCGCAAGGGCGACAAGTACCCACTAGTTCGGTAAGGCTACCAGGATCGATGCGTCTTCTAGCCTACGTATCGCGAGCTCAACCCCTCGGGTTTTGCGCGGCTTGACGCGACGGAGGTGGCCCAAAAGGAGTCAACACCTCCGCAGCGCCACACCGGTTCGGAACGCGGGGGGCAGAAGCGAGGGGCCTGGCAGCCCCCCTCTAGTTCGAGTGTGAACGGGCGGATTTCCGGTTGTTGCGCGCCGCCCTCAGTGGTGAAGATCGAGCCAGGTGTCACAGCACACGGAGATACGCATGAACGAGAGCGCACTGGCGGTGATGGACAGCGGCGAGGCGAACAGGCGCATCCTGGCGAAGGACGAGTACCGTGCGGACTTCCGACGCGTTGAGGCTGCCTCGCTGAAGCGCAAGACGTCGCTGGCCAGCGGCGAGGGCAAGCGCATCTTCGCTCGCTGCTTCTACACCTTTCAGGCGGGCATGTACTTCGTGTCGACGCTGGGCCGCACGAAGCTGCCGCGGGAGTCGATCGAACAGATCGAGCAGGCGGTACGCGTCAAGCTCGAGGTAGCCACCAAGGAAATCGACAAGGTCATCGACGGAGCCGAACTGCTACTCAAGCAGAACAGCATCGAGACGATCGCAACCTATGACACCGTTCCCTTGGAGATCGAGATCGGAATCACGTCGGCGCTGGGGCGCAGGTACTTCGAGCTCATTCACAAGCTGGACCAGGCCATGCCCCTCGTTCAGACCCTGGAGATCGAAGAGATCATCAGCGAGAAACAGGCCGAGCATCAACGCTCGAATGCCAAGCGCATCGTCTTGTCGCTGGCCTCGACGGTCCGCAACTTCTCGTCCGGGGTGCGCCGGCGCATGAACGAGGCTGACGCAAAGAAGGCCGAAGGCGACGAACGTCCGGCGGCACGACCGGCGGACGATGCACCTTTGACAGAAGCAGCCGGCGGGACGAACGGCCACGACATTGCCGTCGACTCCTCTGTAGATCAAGACGCGCAGGTCATCGTTCCAGCTCAACTTGGTGCGGTCGACGGCGTGCACGTCGAGCAAACGACGGTCCAGTAGTGCCTCGCCTCGCGTCGCGCTGGCGCTGCAGGCGCCGATGGTTACCCAGCGGCCCAGCGCTGATCGAGGTTCGAGAAACGGCAATCAGCGTTCCGGTTCCACCGTGCTCCAGATGCGCAGCGTCGAGGGCTCGCTGTGTGGGCGGGACAGGCAGAGCGTGTACGGGGTGTTGGCCCGCCCCCAGTTGTTCCGGAACCTAGCCAAAGGCTTTCTCGCCGGTCGCCCTGACGGGCATGTCATCAACGTGGGTTGCGGTCTCTCCCACTACTTCCAGTGGCTCGACAACGGACAGGCGACGATGACCGACGCAGACCTGGAAGAAGCCCTCAATACCTGGTGACTCGGACATCCGAACTCCCGGCCTACAGACGCCCCATCACAGGACTGAGGCCGGATGTCAATTGGAGGGAAACCCGTGAGAAGCACGAGCGGCTCAAGCAGCCCAGACACGGGTCTTCGCCACGACGAAGTCGATCAGCGCGCGGGTTGCAAGCGTCTGATACCGCCCAGGCATACGAAGCAGGAACATCCTGGTGCCGAAGACACTCAGCCGCCAGTCGTTCAACGCCGTGATGACGTGGCCCGATTTCACGTCCTGTGCGACCACGTAGTCAGGCACCAGGCCCACGCCGATACCCGCCAATATGGCTTCGCGGAGGAACTGGAAGTTCTCTGAGGCAAGGGTCGGATGCAGCGTCAGCTCGCGACGATGCTCACCCTGGTAGGCCGACACGCGCAATTCACGCCCTGCGACTGCCGAGGTCACCAGAGGGGTGACGGTGAGGTCCTCAAGCTGCCGAGGCATTGGCCGAGTGGCGGCGTATTCGACTGATGCGCATGTCACATATCGAACCTGTGCCAGCTCGATGGCCACCATGAGTTGGGGTGGCTCCGACATGACGCGAACCGCGACGTCAACCTCTTCCTTCAAGAGGTCATCAACGCGGTTCTCGAAGAGGAGGTCGAGGGCGATGTCGGGGTACTGGCGCTTGAACTCAATCAGCCAGTCGGACATCACCATGTGACCGAATCCGGTGGGTACGCTCAGGCGGACCGAGCCGTGTAGCCCCTTTCCGAGCATCGTGATGGACTCGCGCGCAGCGAGAACCTCGTCGCGAATGATGCGGCCGTGCTGATAGAGCTTTTGCCCTGCCTCGGTCAGCTCCACACGTCGGGTGGTACGACGCATCAGCTGCATGCCTACCGACTTCTCCAACTGGGTCAGGTGGTAGCTGACGTTTGCCCGGCTCATCTTCATGTTTCGAGCCGCTAGGCTGAGATTCCCGGCTTCCACGATGTCGACGAAAAGGGCGAGCGATTGGGCATCCATCAGTTATTGGTCAAAAATCCTTGACATACTGTTCACAGTCTTTGTGATTGTCAAGCGGGTTCGATGGTCGAAGAATGATCGGCAATCAACAGGAGACCACCCATGTCGCTCGATCAGGAAACCTTCCAACTTCTCAAGGACAGCGTCCATCGATTCGTGAGGGACCGCCTGATGCCGGCTGAGGACCAGGTCGAAGAGAACGATGAAGTCCCTGCTGACATCGTCAGCGACATGAAGGAACTCGGACTGTTTGGTATCTCCATTCCCGAAGAGTTCGGCGGCATTGGCCTGTCGATGGCGCAGGAATGCGAGGTGGCCTATGAGTTGGGCCACACAGCGCTGGCGTTCCGCTCTGTGGTCGGTACAAACATTGGCATCGGGTCACAAGGCATCCTGATGGATGGAACGCCGGAACAAAAGGCCAAGTACCTGCCTCAGATTGCCAGCGGCGACCTGATCGTCTCGTTCGCTTTGACCGAGCCTGACGCAGGTTCCGATGCTGCGTCGATCAAGACCAAGGGCGTGAAGGATGGTGACGACTATTTGCTATCGGGCACCAAACGATTCATCACCAATGCACCGCGCGCCGGCGCTTTCACTTTGATGGCTCGCACTGAAGGGGCGAGCGCCGCGGGCATCACCGCGTTTGTCGTTCCGGCAGGCCTGCCTGGCCTTTCGCTCGGCAAGCCCGACAAGAAGATGGGCCAACGCGGCACCAAAACCTGCGACGTCATCCTTGACAACGTGCGCGTGCCGGCTGCAAACATCATCGGAGGAGTGCCGGGCAAGGGCTTCAAGACCGCCATGAAAGTGCTGGACCGCGGGCGCCTGCATATTTCGGCGCTGGCATGCGGCATGGCGAGCCGGATCCTGCAGGAGAGCATCGCCTACGCTCAGCAACGAAAGCAGTTTGGACAGCGCATCGGCGACTTCCAGCTCGTTCAAGCCATGCTTGCAGACAGTCAGGCGGAGTTACTCGCTGGCTGGGCGCTCGTTCAGGCTACGGCTCGTCGTTACGACGCCAAGCAAATCGGCGTCAGCGATCCGGATGTCAGCATGCAGGCCTCCTGCACCAAGATGTTCACCACAGAGATGGTCGGACGCGTTGCCGACCGGGGTGTCCAGATTCACGGCGGATCGGGCTACATCAACGAGTTCAAGGTCGAACGGTTCTACCGTGATGTGCGCCTGCTTCGCCTGTACGAGGGCACGACGCAAATTCAACAGACGGTCATCGGCAAGCACCTGATGAAAGCGGCATGAGCACCATGACGCTGGACATCCGCGACGGCATAGCGATCATTGCCCTGGACCATCCGCCGGTCAACAGTCTAAGCCTCGCGCTGCGCGAGCGCATCGTCGAACAGCTCGATGCGGCAGCCTCAAATCCGGCCGTGCGCGGGATTGTGCTCGCCGGTGGAGAGAGGGCGTTCTCAGCAGGCGCAGACCTGACCGAAATCGGTACCCCCCGCCAGTTCCAGGAACCGATCCTGCGCACCGTCATCGACAGGATCGAGAGCAGTTCCAAGCCGGTGGTCGCCGCAATCGCAGGCGTTGCGCTCGGTGGCGGGCTCGAGTTGGCTCTTGGATGCCATCGACGCGTGGCCCTTGAGACGGCACGTGTTGGACTGCCTGAGATCAATCTGGGTCTCATCCCTGGCTCCGGTGGAACCCAGCGACTGCCGCGCCTCATCGGTATCGCCGCCGCCCAGGCCCTGATGTCCAGCGGTGCGCAGCAGAACGCTCGCCAGCTCGCCGGTTCCGGCCTGCTTGATGAAGTCGTGTCAGCCGACGTTGTGGGGGCTGCAACTACGCTAGTGACCAAAATCGTCGACTCGGGCGCGCCTTTCCCGCGCGCTCGGGATCGCAATCTCGACATTAGCGAGGTCCGGACTATTGTTGTTGCGCAACGTGAAAAGCTGACCGCACGACAGCGACTTCAACCTGCCTACGGCGCCTTGCTCGACGCTTTGGTCGCCTCATCCCTCCCTTTTGATGAGGGAATGAAGAAGGAGCGCGAGCTGTTCCTCGACCTCGTTCCGACCGCAGCCGCACAGGCATTGCGCTACCAGTTCAAGGCCACGCAAGATGCTACTAAGCGCCCTACGGAACTGACTGCGCCTCCGCGACGTGTGGGCACCGTCGCCGTAATTGGCGCAGGAACCATGGGGTCGGGCATTGCCATCGCTGCACTGGACGCGGGCCTGACCGTTCAATTGATCGAGCAGGATGCAGAGGCCCTCGACCGCGGCAGGGAGCGCATCGTCGAGCACTATCGAGCTCGCGTTGCTGTGGGCAAGCTGTCCCAAGAGATCGCATCTTCGAACGGAGACCGACTGCGGGCAGTTATCGATTGGCACGTTCTCCGCGACGCGGATCTGGTCATCGAAGCAGTATTCGAAGACCTGGGTGTGAAGCAGGACGTGTTCCGCAAGATTGACGCCCACGCTCGGCCCGGCGCCATCCTGGCAACGAACACTTCCTATCTCGACATCGACCAAATTGCTGCCGTGACCTCACGCCCAGAGGACGTCCTGGGGCTGCACTTCTTCGGCCCGGCAGAGGTGATGAAACTGCTGGAAGTCGTGCGCGGTTCGAAGACAGCAGCAGACGTCGTGGCAACCGGCATGTCGGTTGGATCGACGTTGAAGAAGGTTCCGGTGCTCACGGGGAACGCCTTCGGCTTTGTAGGCAACCGCATCTACAACGCTTACCGGCGTCAGTGCGAGTTCATGTTGGAAGACGGCGCTTGGCCCGAAGACGTCGACAGAGCCTTGACCGACATCGGCTTCGCGATGGGGCCCTTCACAGTGGCCGATCTTTCTGGCCTCGACGTCGCATGGCGTATGCGCAAGGCACAGGCCGCCACGCGGGATCCGCGCGAAAGGTATGTCGCCATCTTGGACCGCTTGTGCGAGGCGGGACGACTTGGGCGCAAGGCTGGCGCGGGCTACTACACCTACGTCGACGGCAAGCAATCCAAGACGACGGACGAAGCCGTCCGCTACGTGATCATCAAAGCGAGCGCTCAACGTGGACTGCACCGAAGACGGCTGAAGCCGGAAGAAATTCAACGTCGAGCTCTGCTGGCGATGGTCAACGAGGCCGCGTTGCTGTTGGCCGAAGGCGTTGCAGGCCGACCCAGTGACGTCGACGTTGTCCTTGTCCATGGCTATGGCTTTCCCCGTTGGATGGGTGGGCCGGTGTTCTGGGCACGCAAACAGGACAGAGCCCAATTGCAAGCGGACCTGAGAAATTTGGCCGAAGAAGGCGGCCATGGCTTTGTTCTCGCCGATCTGTCCCCGTTGCTCAACGCCTGAACTTAACCCAAGAACCCATGACAATGCCCCAAGCATTTATCTGCGATGCCATCCGCACGCCCTTCGGTCGCTACGGTGGATCCTTGTCCAGCATTCGTGCCGACAACCTCGGCGCGATCCCTCTCAGAGCATTGATCGCCCGCAACCCGAACGTAGACTGGGCTGAGATCGGCGACGTGCTTTACGGCTGTGCCAACCAGGCAGGGGAAGACAACCGAAATGTCGCCCGCATGAGTGCGCTGCTCGCAGGACTGCCCGTAGCTGTGCCGGGAAGCACGATCAACCGCCTCTGTGGCTCAGGCCTGGATGCCGTGGGAACGGCGGCTCGGGCCATCAAGTCCGGCGAGGCGGGGCTGATGATCGCCGGCGGTGTGGAGAGCATGAGTCGCGCTCCCTTTGTCATGCCGAAGGCCGAATCGGCCTTCGGCCGGTCCAACGCCGTTTATGACACGACCATTGGCTGGCGCTTTGTGAACCGGCTGATGAAGGCTCAGTACGGTGTCGATTCGATGCCGGAAACCGCCGAGAACGTGGCAACTGACTTCTCCATCGAACGAGAGGCCCAGGACCGCATGGCGCTTGCCAGCCAGCTTCGTGCCGTCGCAGCTCAAACGGCGGGACACCTGGCCCGCGAGATCACGCCGGTGACCGTGCCACAGAAGAAGGGCGACGCTCTTGTCGTTGACAAGGACGAGCACCCGCGACAAACCAGCCTCGATGCCTTGGCCAAACTCAAGGGCGTGGTGCGCGAAGGTGGGACGGTGACCGCGGGCAATTCGAGTGGGGTCAACGATGGTGCTTGCGCGCTCCTGCTGGCAGACGAAGCGTCCGCGACGAAGCACGGGTTGTCCCCGAAGGCACGTGTTGTCGGCATGGCCTCCGCAGGTGTGCCGCCGCGAGTGATGGGCATCGGTCCTGTCCCGGCCACACAAAAAGTGATGGCTCTCGCCGGGTTGCATTTCGACGAGTTGGACGTGGTCGAGCTCAACGAAGCGTTTGCCGCACAGGGCCTAGCAGTGCTGCGTCAGCTCGGACTGCCGGATGACGATGAGCGCGTCAATGCATGGGGCGGAGCAATCGCACTTGGGCATCCACTGGGTGCCAGTGGTGCTCGCCTTGTCACGACAGCGGTGAACCGACTTCATCAGACCGGTGGTCGATATGCACTGTGCACGATGTGCGTCGGTGTCGGTCAAGGAATCGCTATCGTGCTGGAGCGCGTCTGAGAGATAGCCATTTCACAACTGCTCAGATGAAGCCATCAGAAATCCTGGCCCAGTTCGGCCCCCGCGAGTCCATGGAGTACGACGTGGTCATCGTCGGCAGTGGCCCGGCCGGCCTGGCCACTGCCATACGGCTCAAACAGATCAGGCCCGACGCCAACGTCGTCGTGCTGGAGAAGGGCTCGGAGCCTGGCGCCCACATCCTGTCCGGCGCCGTCATGGACCCGCGCGCCATGGACGAGTTGTTCCCGAACTGGAAGGAACTGGGCGCGCCGCTGAGCCAGGCCGTCTCCGGCGACGACGTGCTGTTCATGACCGAGACCGGCAGCACCCGCACACCCGACTGGCTGGTGCCGCGCAACTTCCACAACCACGGCTGCTACGTCCTCAGCCTGTCCGACGTCGTCAAGTGGATGGCGCAACAGGCCGAGAGCCTGGGCGTGGAGATCTTCCCTGGCTTTGCCGCTGCCGAGGTGCTGTACGACGAGCAGGGCCGCGTGAAGGGCGTGGCCACCGGCAACATGGGCATCGGCAAGGACGGCGAGCCCGGCGACAACTTCCAGTTGGGCATGGAACTGCTTGGCAAGTACACGGTCTTTTCTGAGGGCGCACGCGGCCACCTGGGTAAGCAACTGCTCTCCAAATTCAAGCTGACCGAGGGCAAGGACACGCAGACCTATGCCATCGGCATCAAGGAGCTGTGGGAGATCCCCGCCGACAAGGCTCAGCCCGGCAAGGTGGTGCACACGGCCGGCTGGCCCATGGAGGGCGACACCTTCGGTGGCGGCTTCCTGTACCACCTGGCGGACAACAAGGTCACGCTGGGCTTTGTCATCGGCCTGGACTACGACAACCCCTACCTCAGCCCATTTGAAGAGATGCAGCGCTGGAAGGCTCACCCGGCCATCCGCGCCCATATCGAGGGCGGCAAGCGTATCGGGTACGGCGCGCGCGCCATCAACAACGGCACGCCGCAGGCCCTGCCCAAGACGGTCTTTCCGGGCGGCGCCCTGGTCGGCTGCGACGCCGGCTACCTGAATGCCGCCCGCATCAAGGGCAGCCACGCGGCCATCAAGAGCGGCATGCTCTGCGCCGAGGCCCTGGCCCCCGCGCTGGACGCCGGCCGCGCGCAGGACGAGCTGACGGCCTACCCTGAGGCCTTCGAGAAGAGCTGGCTCAACGAAGAGCTGCAGCAGACCCGCAACTTCAAGCTGTGGTTCAAGAAAGGCAAGATGACCGGCCAGCTGATGACCGGCATCGAGCAGTGGCTGCTGCCCAAGCTGGGCGTCAGCAGCCCGCCGTGGACGCTGCACAACCACAAGGCCGACAACGTCTCGCTGCGCCCCGCCGCCGAGTGCAAGCCCATCGTCTATCCCAAGCCGGACGGCAAGCTGACCTTCGACCGCCTCTCGTCGGTGTTCATCTCCAACACCAACCACGAAGAGAACCAGCCGGCCCACCTGACGCTGAAGAACGACTCGGTGCCGGTGCAGGTCAACCTTGCCAAGTTCGCCGGCCCAGAGAGCCGCTACTGCCCGGCGGGCGTGTACGAGTTCGTGCCGGTTGAAGGCGGCAGCGGCCAGCGCCTGCAGATCAACGCGCAGAACTGCGTGCACTGCAAGACCTGCGATATCAAGGACCCGACACAGAACATCGTCTGGGTCACGCCCGAGGGCGGCGGCGGGCCGAACTACACCGGCACGTAGCCTGACGCTGTCTCTCAGCGTCGGTCGTGCTCATCGTCCTCGGATTGCACGGGGCTCCAAACACAGCCGGAACCTTCGCAAGACGATCGATCGCATGGGGACAAGCTGCCGTGGACGCCGATCGCAGCAGCGCCTCCAATGGCTCGCTGGACAGTGCGAGCATCTTGCGGGGGCAGGACGACTTCGCCCGAGGCTCAAGTGCATCTTGCAAATCTGTTGGCACGACCGTTATTCGACACGTGTTGATTATTTGTGGACATCCGTCTATCATCTGGATGAACGCAGGCAAGCATTGATTTGGAGGGATGAATGTCAGACCGAAATGCTGCGGCTCCTTCGCGTCGCGCGCAGCGCAAGGCCGAACAGCCGCGTAGCGGAGATGAGCGAGAGCGCGCCATTCTCGAAGCGGCCCGAACTGCGGTGAAGGGCGGCACCTTTGAGACCGTATCCATCTCGGAGTTGGCAGCCAGTGCGAAGGTTTCCCGCTCGAGCTTCTACTTCTACTTTGCCTCGAAGGATGCACTCCTCGCCACGCTGGTCGAGCAGGTGCTGGCAGAGATCTTTGCGAACCTGAGGTTGGCCGCATCGCGCAAAGGCGCAAACATACGATCGCAGATCAAAGAAGCCGTCGGCCACATCGTGAATGCGTGGTTGGCCCATCGCGAGATTCTTTGCGCCGCAGTGGAGCTCAGCAGCCGCATGCCGGTCATAGCGCAACTGTGGAACCAAGCCGTCGTCGGAAGCGTAGATCTGTCTTTGGAACAGCTTGACCTTGCCGCTTTGGCACGAAGGCGTTCCACCTTGCGACGGCAGGCCCATCTGCTCGCATGGGGGCAGGAACGCAACCTATACAACCTGGCGAAATCCGGTGGGGACGCCGCCGCATTTGCTGCAATGACTGCAGACTTGACCGAGATGTGGATCACGGCCTTGTATGTCCCAGCTGAATCGCCGATTTCAAAAGTCAAAGGATCAAAACGATGAGCCAGACCAACCGTATCGACGAGAGTTTTTATGTGAGGGGCGTCAAGTGCGCCGCCTGGCTCTATCTTCCCGCCAACCACAGTCAAGGGCCTGTTCCTGCTGTCGTGATAGGCCATGGCCTTGGAGGGGTGCGCGAATGGCGCCTCGACAATTTCGCGCAAGCTTTTCGGGCGGCGGGCTACGCGTGTCTGGTCTTCGACTATCGGGGTTTCGGAGAGAGCGATGGCGCCCCACGGCAAGTGGTGGAACCGGAAATGTTGCTGGAAGACTGGCGGGCGGCGATTGTCTACGCTCGTGCTCGCCCGGAAATTGATCCGGATCGCATTGTGTTGTTTGGCACATCGTTCAGCGGTGGGCATGTGACGCGCCTTGGCGCCGAAGACCAGAGACTCGCGGCCATCATGGCACAGGGACCCTTCATGGATGGCCCCGCATCGCTGCGTATGGCGGATCCAATCAGATTGCTGCGCTTGATGGTTTCTGCCATCCGAGATCTGGCTGGCGAGCGATTGGGCAAGCAACCCTATTTGGTGGACATCGGTGGCGCACCTTGCAGCAACGCACTGGTACGGGCCGATGAGGCCGACTTTGCTTCAATGATCCCCGAGGGTGTTCAGTCAGAAACCAGGGTTGCAGCGCGTATTGCGCTCAAGATCATGAGATACCGGCCCGGCCAGTCAACGCCGCAGATTGGATGTCCCGCACTTTATGTGCTCTGTGAGTACGACAAGCTCATTCCGGTGAAGAACTCATTGAAGCACGCGCGGCGCGCGCCACACGGCGAGGTCCATGTCGTTCCCTACGGTCATTTTGATATCTACAGCGGTGCGCCCTTCCGCGATGTGCTGAACAAGGAGCTGGCCTTTCTCGCCCGCGCCGTACCCATTGGGGCATCCTCACAGGTCGGGAGCCAGCGATGAAGCGGCGGAAGCTCAAAGGCATGGTGCTGTCCATCATGGGGGCGCTGCGTGGACCGGGCTCTACCCTTGCTCTCAAGTTGGTTCATAGCGGCCACTTCGGTCGGATTGACGCGGTAGTCGCCGATGCGGCCATTAAGAAGTTCACATCCGTTGCTAATGCACAGGGGGCGCGATGACCGCAGCTCGAATCGTCGTCTTCGGTGCGACTGGATACACGGGCACGCTGCTGGCTCGAGCCCTTGTGAAGCGTGGTGCTCGACCGGTGCTGGCGGGGCGCTCCAAGGAGAAGTTGTCATCCCTGGCGGCTCAACTGGGCGGTTTGGAAACCCATGTTGCGGATGTTTCGAACCCAGCCTCCATCCAGTCTGCGCTGCGTGCGGGAGACGTGCTTGTATCCACCGTCGGCCCGTTCCTGCGTTGGGGTGATGCTGCAGTCTCGGCCGCCATTGGAGCCCGTGCGATCTACCTTGACTCGACAGGCGAGCCGGGCTTCATCCGGAAGGTGTTTGAACACTATGGTCCGCTTGCGCATGAGCGCTCGTCCACACTCTTGACGGCTTCCGGTTTTGATTGGGTACCCGGCAACCTGGCGAGTGCCTTGGCGCTCACCAAGGCCGGTGGATCAGCCGCGCGGTTGGAGGTCGCCTATCTGCTCAACGGCACCAGCGCCGAAAGCGGTGGGGCCCAGGCGAGTGCCGCCGCTGCCTTGATCGCGCCTTCGTTTGCATACCGAGACGGTGGCCTCACTTCAGAACGGACAGCAGCGCGAGCTCTTCGCGTGACGGACAGCAATGGGCAGTCGCGATGGGTCCTTAGTGCGGGGGGCACTGAACATCTCACCATGCCGGAGCTGTTCCCGCACGTACGCGACATTGAAGTGGGCTTGGGTCTGTATGGCGCGGCCTCAGTGGCTGTACCTTACGTATCAGCCGCGCTGAACGCCGGGATGCGGGTCCCATTCTTGGCGCGTGTCATCCGGCGTGCTGTTGAACGCAGTGCGACCGGGTCCACGGGGGGGCCTAGCGACGAGGCACGCGCCGCTGGATCGACGAATGTCATCGCGCGCGCCTATTCGGCAGATCGTGAGTTGCTGCACAGCGTCTCACTCTCCGGTTTAGACGGATTCACGTTCACGGCGAACTTTCTGGCGTGGGCAGCAATCCAAGCCGCGTCGGGTGGTGTTCGAGCCGCTGGGGCTCTGGGCCCCGTCCAAGCCTTCGGCATTGAAGCACTGACCGAGGGTGTCCGGCAAAGCGGCTTGTCTATCGCAACGTAGCGTGGCGGCGCGATCCCTGGGGCGGCAATGGAACTCGGATCAACAGCTGGTGTGAGCATTGTTTGACCGAGCGTTCGCCGTCCTTGAGGTACGCCCCAAGGCGTTGCGAACCGCTTGCGCGCGCAGTTGTGTGTCGAGCGTGCCAACCGTGACCAGAAGCGGGAAGCAAGCATTGGGCTTGCCATGTGGCCTTGCACGTCGCGCAGACTCAATGGCGAGGTTCGGGCTCTTCAGTCGGTCTCTGCTTCGGGTTGGAGGTTCGCGATGCTCGCGCGATAAGCCGAGAGTGCCGACAGTTGGGCCCCGGCAACTGATGAGGATCTCCTGAGTACCCGATCCCGGTACCTGCTTGCGCAGCGGGGGCGCTACACATCGGCTTGGCGCTGCAGGGGAGGGGGAACCCTGACAAAAAACCCAGCCATAGAGACGAAAATATAAGGCTGGGCGCAAACAATCGGACTATCGGAGACGTAGTTTGTGAACAAGCTGATCGCACCTGACGAAGTACCCCACTGGATCCCCGGTGAGTTGACGCTCGACAGCGCAGCGTCCGGGTGGGAGCAGGTGACCGTCAAGGGCTACCGCTACGACGCGCTCGACGTCGCCATCCCCTCGATGCGCGACTACATGCTCGTTTGCTACAAGGGCGACGAAGCCGTCATGAGCCGGCGCGCCGGCGGACCCTGGCGCAGCGAGCACGTCGGCCGCGGTGTGTGTTCGTTGCTGACCCGTGGCGAATCCTCGCAGTGGCGGTGGGACCGCCCCATCGACGTTGGCCACATCTACCTGTCACAGGTCGAACTATGCCGCGTTGCCGAGGATGTCTTCGAGCGCCGCGTCAGCGAGATCGGCATGGAAGACCGGGTCCGGGCCGAAGATCACATCCTGCCGGGCCTGATGATGGCCTTCGAGAACGAACTGACCAGCGGCGGGCTCGGCGGCAATCTCTACCGCGCGGCACTGGTGAACCAGCTGTGCATCCACCTGCTTCGCCGCTACGCCAAGGCCGGAGTCCGCGAAGTGCCGCTGGCGGGTCGCATGGCCGAGTGGCAGCGGCGACGCCTGGTGCAGTATGTCGAAGACAATCTGGAACGCAATTTCAAGCTCGACGAGTTGGCGGGCGAGGCCAACGTCAGCGTGTCCGGGCTGATCCGAAAATTTCGCGTCGAGTTCGGCTGCTCACCCCATGCCTACGTTCTCCGCCAGCGCCTGGAGCGTGCGCGGCGCCTGCTGGCGCGTCCGGTTGGCGAGCCGCTGAAGTGCATTGCCACGGACTGCGGATTTTCCGACCAGAGTCATCTGGTTCGCCACTTCAAGCGCGCCTTCCTGCAGACGCCCGCCGAGTACCGGAGCACGCTCACCGGGCGTCCTCTGGAAGCGCCGGGGCCGATCAATCAGATCGACGTTTCGAGCCGCTAACCGGCAATTCGTCCAACCTTCGTCCGGAGCACCGTCCGAGCGTCCCGGCGAGTCCCACCACAGCCTCAAGCGATCGACCTCCAGGTCGCAGTCGGCGACGCTGAAGGCTGGCGTCTCCCGATGGAAAGCGTTGAGAAGTGGAGAGGGCCGTTGTTTAGGAGCGTCCAAGGCGGCGTGAATATCCCCGCGATTCGCCCTGTGCTCTGGTTCTTGGGCTTTTTCAGGTTCGGTGCGGCGGGTGCGGCCGGCACCGAGCACCGGCCACCCCGCCTCGGAGACCCAGGTGGCGGCGGCGATCGTCATCGTGAGCGTCGTGAACACCGGGGCCGTGCCGCGCTGCATCAGGGCCTCGATGAAGGCCTAGCGCAGGGAGCGTCAGATGACTTGGCTGCGACGCAGGTCCTGCAGTTCAGCGGATGAGATCCCGGCCAACTCGCTCAGCACTGCATCGGTGTGCTCCCCGAGCAAGGGCGGCGGCAGGCGGTACTCGACTGGCGTGCCGTTCAGCTTCAACGCGCTGGCCGGGAAGCTGACTTGACCAGCGGTCGGGTGCGCCATGTCGAGTTGCATGCGGCGCGCGACGACCTGAGGGTCGGCGAAAACCTCGGCGAGGTCGTTGATCGAACCGCAGGGCACGCCCGCAGCTTCCAGTTCGGCCAACCATCGCGCGCGGCTCCGGCTCAGCAGCAGGGGTTCGAGCAGCGGGATCAGGACCTCCCGGTGGCGAATGCGCTGCGGGTTGGTCGCGAAGCGTTCATCGTCGGCCAGAGAGGGCTGCCCCGCCACCTCGACCAGCTTGCGGTACTGGCCGTCGTTGCCGCAGGCCACGATCACCCAGCCGTCGGCAACCTTGAACACTTGGTATGGCACGATGTTCGGATGTGCGTTGCCCCAGCGCTTTGGCGGTTCGCCGGTCGCGAGAAAGCTGGTGGCCATGTTGGCCATCATTGCCACCTGCACGTCCAGCAAGCAGATGTCGAGGTGCTGACCTTCTCCAGTGCGCTCGCGATGCGCCAGTGCGGCCAGGATGGCGATGGTGGCGTGCGCCCCGGTGAACAGGTCGGCAATCGCGACTCCCGCCTTCTGCGGGCCCCCACCGGGCAGTTCGTCACGCTCGCCCGTGACGCTCATGAAGCCGCCCATGCCTTGCACGATGAAGTCATAGCCCGGACGTGGTGCGTAGGGGCCGGTCTGACCGAAGCCCGTGATGGAGCAGTAGATCAAGTCGGGCTTGATGGCCCGCAGGCTGTCGAAGTCCAGGCCGTAGCGGGCCAATTGACCGACCTTGTAGTTCTCGACCAGCACATCGGATTGCGCCACCAGTTGGCGCACCAACGCCTGCCCCTGAGGCGTTGCAATGTCCAGCGTGACCGACTTCTTGTTGCGGTTGACCGCGAGGTAGTAGGCCGCCTCGCTCGTGGGGTGGCCTTCGGCGTCTTTCGCATACGGCGGCCCCCACTGGCGCGTGTCATCGCCCGCGCCGGGCCGCTCGATCTTGATGACCTCAGCCCCGAGGTCGGCGAGCGTCTGCGTGCACCAGGGACCGGCGAGCACGCGGGTCAGGTCCAGCACACGCAGATGGCTTAGGGCACCCATGTCGGTCCTCGCTGGTCCGCGTTCAGCTCAGTTGCGAGATGAACTTGGTGGTCAGGTAGCCGTCGAAGGTTTCGCTTCCGCCTTCGCTGCCGTAGCCGCTTTCCTTGACGCCGCCGAAGGGGGTCTCGGCCAGTGCAAGACCGATGTGGTTGATCGAGACCATCCCCGCCTCCAGCCCGCGGGAGATCTGGTGGGCATTCTTCAGCGACGTGGTGAACGCATACGAAGCGAGCCCGAAGGGCAGGCTGTTGGCGCGCACCAGCACCTCGTCCACGGACTTGAACGAGACGATGCCGGCGATCGGACCGAAGGGTTCCTCCGTCATGAAGCGCGAATCGTCCTCCAGTTCAGCCAGTACGGTCGGTGCGAAGAAGTTGCCGTTACCGGGCAGGCGCTTGCCGCCCGTCAGCACCTGGCCGCCACGGTGCCGAGTGTCCTCGACGAAGCTCTCCATCACCGCCACGCGGCGGCGTTGCGCCAGCGGGCCCATACGCGTGGCCTCGTCCAGGCCATCACCCACCTTCAGGGCTTCGACCTGTCCCACGAAGCGGTCGACGAAGCGGGCGTAGGCGCCCTCCTGGACATAGAAGCGCGTGGGCGAGATGCACACCTGCCCGGCGTTGCGGAACTTGAAGGCTGCCAGCACCTTGGCGGCCTGGTCGATGTCAGCGTCGTCACAAACAATCACCGGTGCGTGGCCGCCCAGTTCCATGGTGCTGCGCTTCATCTTGGCCCCCGCGAGCGCCGCCAGCCGCTGGCCCACCGGCGTCGACCCGGTGAACGAGATCTTGCGCACGATCGGCGAGCGGATCAGGTGCTCAGAGATCATGCCCGAGTCGCCGGATACGACGTTGAGCACACCCGGGGGCAGGCCGGCGTCGTGGAACACCTTGGCGATTGCCAACACCGAGGCGGGTGTGTCGCTCGATCCCTTGAGGATGACCGTGCAGCCCGCACCGATCGCCGCCACCACCTTGCGGAAGGCCTGGCTGAACGGGAAATTCCACGGCGAGAAGGCCACGCAGACGCCGATGGGCTCGCGCAGCACCGTCTGCTGGACGCGGGCGTCGCGGGCCGGAATGAGGCGGCCGTAGATGCGTCGCGCTTCCTCGGCATGCCACTCGGCGTGCTCGGCGCAGCTCATCACCTCGCCCAGCGCTTCGGCCAGGGGCTTGCCTTGCTCCAGGGTCAGGTTGCGGCTGATCGCCGGTGCGTGTTCGCGGATCCCCGCGGCGACCTTGCGCAGCAGCTGCGAACGCTCCAATGCCGAGACCGTGCGCCAGGCCGCAAAGGCGCGCTGCGACGAGGCCAGCGCCGAGTCGAGATCGGCCTGCGTGGCGTGTGGCAACTGGCCAATGACCTCGTTGGTAGCCGGGTTCAGCACGTCCTGCTCTTGGCGGCCCTCGCCACGCAGCAGCTGCCCGTCGATGTAGAGGTTGAGCTGTGGGTATTGCACTGGTTTTCTCCAGAGATGTCGAAGTGGCTGCCTTAGGGCAGGTGCAGCAGTACGCACGCAGACCGGGCCGGGCCCGGATCGCCCGGGCTGGGCGCGTTCAACGCAAGGTGATTCACGGGTCTCGCGATGGGCTGTTGGAACGGAAGCAGTGACGACGTACAACGCGCGTCAGTGAGCGAATTCAGGAGCGAGGACGATGCGACCGATGACACGCCCGTGGTGGAGGTCGGCGATGGCCTGGTTCACCTGGTCCATCGGGCGGCGCGACACCGGGATCGGCTTCATGCCGGTCCGCTTCACGAGGTCCACGAGTTCGCGCAGTTCAGCCAAGTTGCCGACATAGCTGCCCTCGATGCACAGCGGGCGCAGCGGAATGGTGGCCAGCGACACCGTGAGGTCGCCGCCCATCAACCCGCAGATGACGATGTGCCCGCCACGCCGTGCACCTTGCATCGCCAGCGTGACGGTGGGCGCGGCGCCTACCAGGTCCAGGATCAGGCCGGCACCGCCCTCGGTCGCCGCGATGACCTGCTGCGCCGCATCCGGTGCCTTCCCGTCGATGGCTGCCAAGGCACCGGCCGCCAACGCAGCCTCGCGCTTGGCTGGATCGATGTCGACGACGATCGCGCCTATCCCTCCCAAGGCCTTCAGCACCTCGATGGCCATCAGGCCCAGGCCGCCGGCACCGATAATGAGCACGGGCTCGTTCCGGATGCCGTCGCCCAGTTTTTTGATCGCGCTGTAGGTGGTCACGCCCGCGCAGGCCAGCGGTGCCGCCTCGGCCCCGTCGAGGCCCTCAATGTCGACGAGGTAGCGCGGGTGAGGCACGAGCACGTAGTCCGCAAAGCCGCCCGGCCGCGCCACGCCGAGGGCGCGCCCCTTCAGGCAGATGTTCTCGTCGCCGCGCAGGCAGGTCGGGCAGGTGCCGCAGCCGATCCACGGATGGATCACGAAGCGGCCGCCCGGCTTCATATCACCCGCGGCAGCCCCGGCGGACACCACCTCGCCGCAGATCTCGTGGCTGAGGACCAGCGGCGGCTTGATTCCCCGGTCCGCCAGGTTCAAGCGCTTGCCTCCGCCCAGGTCGTAGTAGCCCTCCCAGATGTGCAGGTCCGTGTGGCACAGACCCGCGGCCGTCACGCGGACCAGGACTTCCGTGCCCACCGGTGTTGGAATGTCCTTCTCGACGAGCTCAAGCGGCTGGCCGTGGTGCATGACGCAATAGCAGCGCATGGTGTGTCTCTCCTTCGATGCGTCGTGGTTCTGGTTCGAATGACGGGCAGCGGACCCGGGCTGGCGGGGCCGAGGCTCAGAAGAGCGTCAACAGGCGCAGGTTGAGCTGGTTGTTCACCTTGAAGCCCTCGCGCGCCTTGATGTCGCGGCCATAGGTGGCGAGCAGCTGCGTCGTGGGCGCGACGAACCAACCGGCGCCGACGTTGAACTTGGTCGTCGCCTGGCGGTTGTCCTGGTCCACGCCGCCGAGCTTGGTCTCGCCGCCGGCGGTGTAGAACAGGCCGCCGCGCAGATCGAGCGTCGGACTGAGCTGGTAGCGCAAGTGCGACTGCAGCGCGAGCAGCGGCTTCTGCTTCAACGTCGTCGCGCCGCCAGCGCCGTTGTTTGCATCCGTGTTCTTGCCGTAGAAGGTGACGTCGGCCGCCAGGTCCAGGTTCACACCCGGTGCCAGCTCGTGGATGCTTCCCACCTGCAGCGCGAACTTGTAGCGGTTCTCGCCCAGGCTCAGTGGGTCGTTGCGGTTGTATTTGCCGGTGGGCAGCCACAGGTAGGGCGTCACGGCGAAGTGCGTCTTTGCGCCGGGCTGGGTGAACCAGATCGCCGAGGCCAGGATGAGATCGCCCACGCCGCTCGACGAGCCCAGCGCGGCGGTATCGTCCTTGCCCTTCAGGCGCCCGAATGGCAGCAGGAACTGCGGATCGATGATGAGGCCACCGACCTCCATGAAGTGCACGCCACGCAGGATGCCGATATCCGAGTCCAGCCCCGGATGGATCGGCACCTGGTCGCCCTTGCTGTACAGCTTGTCGCGCGTGGCGTGCTGGCCATACACGACGAGCGCGTTGGTGCCGGCAGGCAAGGCCGTGTAGTCGCCGGCATCGAGGTCGATGGCGCGGGCCGGCGCCGTCAGCGCCAGTGAGGCTGCGGCGGCTGCAATGGCCGTGAGGGGCCTGAGGGGCTTGAGGGCTTTCGTCATTCTCTTGTCTCCAGAGTCGTTGTTCATGGATCGGGAACTCCTTGAGGTCGGTTCGTGCCTCATGCAGAGCTCTTCGCCAGCCAGGCGTGCAGTGACGGCCATGGCCGCGGTCACGACCGCGTGACGGTGTTGCTCCCAGTCACGAGGTCGGTGTGGCCACGTTTGGGCACGATGTGTTCGGCATGCTGGTGCTCACGGCGCCCATCGGGCGAAGCGGCGTGGCACGAAGAACCCATGCACTCTCAGCCCGCCCGGGTGTCGGGCTGGCCGGTGGCTACACCTTGGCGTCAGACGAGGGCGAAGCCCTCGTAGCCTTTGCTCTTGACCGCATCGAGCTGCTGCCGGTAGGCGCCGATGCCGGCCATGTAGAACATCACGGCGTTCTTCTTGCCCGGGATGTTGGCGCCGAAGATCCACGAGTCGACCTTCGGGAACAGCGTCATGTGCGCGATGTCGTCGCAGGTTTTGGTCCAGGACTGCTCGGCCTCGCGCGTCGGCTCGATGGTCGAGACCTTCGCACGCTCGGCGTGGCCGATCGCTTCGCCGATCCATTCCACCTGCGCTTCGATGCTCGGCGGCAGGTTGGTGAAAGGGCCGTTGGGCCCGAGGATCATGAACATGTTCGGGAAGCCATGCGTCGACAGGCCCAGATAGCTGGTGGGGCCGTCGGCCCAGTACTCGTTGATGTGTTTGCCCCCGCGGCCGCGCAGGTCCATCGAGCGGTAGTTACCGTCCACCGCGTCGAAGCCGGTGGCGAAGACCAACACATCGAGTTCGTGTTCGACGCCGTCGGCGGTCAGGATGCCCTTGGGCGTGATGCGGTCGATCGGGTGTTCCTTGATCGAGACCAGGCTGACGTTGTCGCGATTGAAGGTCTCGTAGTAGCCCTCGTTGCAGAGCGGACGCTTGGCGTACAGGCCGCTCGGGCAGAGCTTGCGGGCGGTCTCCGGGTCCTTGACGATCTGCTTGATCTTGGAGCGGATGAAGGCCGCCGCAGCCTCGTTGGCCTCGGCGCTGGTGGCGATGTCGCAGAAGGTCCCGAACATGAACCGGAAGCCGTTGCCCTTGTCCCAGTTCTCCTGGAAGACGCGCTCGCGCTCAGCGTCGGAGACCTTCATCGCCTCAATGCCGCTTTCCTGGAAGCCGAAGGCGACAACCGAGTTGCGCACCTGGTCCCAGATCGCGTCGAAGTTCTTTTTGGTCTCGACGACCTCGGCCTGACCCACCGGGCCGTTGCCTGAGGGCACGCAGTACTGCGGCGAGCGCTGGAACACCGTCAGGTGGCTGGCCATCTTGGCGGCCTGGACAATGAACTGGGTGCCGGTGGAGCCGGTGCCGATCACGCCGACGCGCTTGCCGGTGATGTCCAGGTCCTTCGGCCACGCATTGGTGTGCACCGTGCGGCCGGCGAAACTGTCGCGACCCGCGATGTCGGGGATGTTGCTCTTGGCCAGCAGGCCGAGGGCCGTGACGAGGTAGCGGCAGGTGAAGACCTCGCCCTTGTTCGTGCGGACGGTCCAGCGCTTGCGCCCCTCGTCGAACACCGCGCTTGTCACTTCGGTGTTCAACTGGATGTCGCGGCGCAGATCGTGGCGATCGACGACGTGGTTGAGGTACTTCTCGATGTCGGGCTGCTCCAGGTAGCGGGTGTTCCAGTCCCACTCCTGCAGCAGATCCTTGTCGAAGGAGTAGCGGTAGACGAAGCCCTCGGTGTCGGACTTGGCGCCCGGGTAGCGGTTGAAGTACCAAGTACCGCCGACGCCGCCACCCTTCTCGAGGGCGCGGGTCTTCAGCCCGAGTTCGTTGCGCAGCTTGTGCAGCATGTAGATGCCGCCGAAGCCGCTGCCGATCACGATGGCGTCGAAGCCATGTTCGTTGCTCATGGGGATGTCTCCTGTGCGTTTTTTTGGGGCTGTGGGGAGCGCTCAGGCGCTCTTGAACCACTGGGCAATGCGACGCAGTTCATCGTCCGCCGCGGCGGCCCTGCCGGCCAGGAACGGGAAGACGTGCTGCATGCCAGCGACCACCGACAAGGTGACGGACACGCCGGCCGCCTTCGCAATGCGCGCCAGGTCCTGCGCGTTGTCCAGCAGGGTCTCCACTTCACCGGCGTTGATGTACAGGCGCGGGAAGCCCGTGTAGTCGGCCTTCAGTGGATTGGCGAGCGGATCGACACGCGAGCCCTTCTCGCCGAGGAACATGCCCGACATGCCTTCGAGGATGGCTTTGCTGACCAGGGCGTCCGTTGCCGCATTGGTCTGCAGGGTCTTGCCGACGTGCTCCATGTCGAGCCAGGGCGAGAAGGCGATCACGGCCCCCGGCAGCGCCACGCCATCGGCGCGCAGTTTCAGCACTGTGGCGATGGCCAGATTGCCCCCGGCGGAGTCGCCGCTGGTGGTGATGTCTGTCGGCTTGAAACCACGCGACAGCAGCTCCTTGTAAACGGCCGTCGCGTCCTCGATTTGCGCCGGGAAGGGATGCTCCGGCGCACGGCGATAGTCGATCACCACGGCGGTAACGCCCAGGTGCTTAGCCAGGTGCCCGGCGAGTTTGCGGTGACTCGCGGCCGACCCGACCGCGAAGCCGCCGCCGTGGGTGTAAAGGATGACCTTCTTCGTGTCGGCGCCGACCGGCAAAGCCCAGAGGGCGTCGACGCCCGACAGAACGTCCGACTTGTAGGTCACACCCTCGGGCTCGAGCGTCGATTGATGCCATTCGTCGAACAGGCTGCGCAGGTCGGCAATGGTCATCTCGGGGTTGGCCGCCATGCGGTCCGACCACGATCGGTACAGGGTTCGCAGGAAATCTGACTGGTCAGTATTGCCCATGCTTGTCTCCATCTCGTGTTGTTTGGGGTGACGGTATGGTCGGCACAGGCGCCCGGGTGGTCTTGAACGTCCGGGTCAGGCGTGTTGAAGGAAATGCGCAGTGATGGGCTAGTGGCGGTGTTTCTCGACGGCTTGCGCTATGGCGCCGCGCCGCGGGCTGCACGATCAAGGGCGAAGTGAGGCTGGTGCGCGCAGAGGCATCTCTGCCGGCTTGAGCGATCTAATCAGGATTCGATCGATCTCATCGAGGCAGGTCGTGAGTGCGCTCTCGTGTTTCGTGTTCCCGTTGCCTGGCCCGAGAGCTGCGTGTGTCTACGCTGCGTCGTCCCCCGGCCCCGCAAACGATGTACTCGGCCTGGCGCCCGGGGCGCAGCATGTGTTCGCCGCTGGTTCAGTCAAGTTACCTTCGAGCGGAGGAGGTTCCCTTGGAGTTAGGAGTTCCAAAGAGCATCTCGCAGAAGACGACCGGGTGGACCCGCCCTAGCGTGCACAGCACGGCCAAGTGACGAGCCAGCGCTTCGTCGAACTGAGCCATGAGCGGCGGCGCTTCAGCGAAGTACATCGAGGGCCGGGCCACCGCCTCGCAGATCGCTTCAGCATCCGCGGCATCGTTCTTGTTGCGCTTGACGTACGGCTTGATGAACGGAGAGGCCATCCGCCGTACCGTATGACCCAGCGCCTGCAGCTTGCGCGTCCAGTGATGAGCGCTGGCACGGGCCTCGATCCCAACATGCAGGCCGACAGGTGGGCGAAGAAGGGCGGACACCGTGAACCTGGAACACGTTCTGGGCCCAAATCAAGCCCGCTCGTCGTAATCTCCATGGGAGACGCTTCTTGCGGATCGAGTGGCTGTTGACACTTCCACCGAGGCACTTCGATGCCGTCTACGGTTGGAGAGCGTCCATCCCATTGCTTACGCAACGCCCACTCCCGCACGCGCCAGCGCCGGGCGTCGTCAATGCTGTCGCCGCGCCTTCGCCACTGCGCGGCCCTCGCGTTGCAGTCGTTCGACCAAAGCCAGTCTGTCCGCCGGATTGACCTTGCACCTCATCGATGCCCAGGCTCCCTGCGACCGCGCGTGCGGTCGTTTTGCCGTCCCCGGTGGCCATGAAGATGCGGATCTGGCGACTTAACGATCGGCTCGGCAATTGTGGAATCAAGTGCCGTATAGTTATTAATGAGTTTAGTCATTAACGATGGGATCCGTAATGGTCATAGCTCCGCGCGCATCTGCAGCCCCTCGCCGGCGCGAACGCAACATGCCCGACAAGCATGCGCGCATCTTTCGCGCGGCCGCTCACCTGTTCGCCGAGCGCGGCTTCGGCGGGGTGACCACGCAAGCGGTGTCCGAACGCGCCGACATCGCGGCCGGCACGCTGTTCCGCTATGCCGCATCCAAGGACGCGCTGTTGCTGATGGTCTACAACCAGGAACTGCGCGCTGCGCTGGCGCAGGGCGCCGAGCGAGCCAGTCGCTTGCCAGATCTGGTGGACAGCATCGCGGCGATGGTGGAACCGATCCTGGAACTGGGACGCCTGCATGCCGAGAACCTGGCGGTCTATCAACGCCAGTTGATGTTCGGCTCGCCCACGGAGAAGTATCGGTTGGAAGGTCTGGCGCTCATCGCCGATCTGGAGGCGGCCATCGCCGCGCGTCTGACCGCGCACGCGGAACGATCGGACTGCCCCCCGCAGCCGGATGCGGCCCGCTTGGCCAGCATCTCGGTGTTCGCGGCGGCGCACTTGGCGGTCTCGCGCGCCTCGACCGGCGCGCATCCCGGCCACTCCCCGATGGAGGACCTGCGTGCGCAGATCCGGCAGATCGTGGACGGCTATCTGGCCGGACTGACAGCGGGTGTCCCGGCGTCCAGACGGAAGCGACATTCACCCACAGGAGCGACACGATGAGTACCATCAGCAAGGTGACGGTACTGGGCACCGGTGTGCTGGGTGCGCAGATCGCCTTTCAGACGGCCTACAGCGGCTTCGACGTCAGCGCCTACGACATCGGCGAGGCGGCCCTGGAACAGGCCCAGCAGCGTTTCGCTGGTCTGGCTGCGACCTACGCGAAGGACGTGCCCGGCTCGGACAGCGCCAAGACCTACGCGGCGCTGGCGCGCATCGTCACCTTCACCGACCTGGGCGCGGCCGTGGCCGAGGCCGACCTGGTGATCGAGGCGATCCCTGAAGTGCTTGAGCTCAAGCAGCAGACCTATCAAGAACTTGCCACCCTGGCCCCCGCCAGGACCATCTTCGCCACCAACTCCTCGACCCTGCTGCCGAGCGCCATCAAGGATTCCACCGGCCGGCCGGATCGCTTCCTGGCGCTGCACTTAGCCAACCAGATCTGGAAGTTCAAAACCGCCGAGGTGATGGGCACAGCGGACACCGACCCGGCCGTGTTCGATGCGGTGGTCGCCTTCGCCGCCGCGATCGGCATGGTGCCGATCCCGGTGCGCAAGGAGAAGGCCGGCTACGTGCTCAACTCGCTGCTGGTGCCGCTGCTCAACGCGGCGGCCGAACTGGCGGCCGGCGGTTATGCCGACCCGCACGACGTCGACAAGGTCTGGCGCATCGCCACCGGCGCGCCGCTGGGGCCGTTCCAGATCTATGACGTCATCGGCCTGACCACGCCCCACAACATCCTCTCCCACGGCGATGAGCACGCCCGGCAGCTCGCCGCATGGCTGAAGGAGAACTACATCGACAAGGGCAAGTTGGGCATCGCCAGCGGCGAGGGTTTCTACAGCTACAAATCCGCCAATTGATCAATCAGCACGCAAGAAAGAGAGATCGTCATGCATTACAGCAGTGGAAACTATGAGGCATTCGTCCGTCCCCGCAAACCCGAGGGCGCGGACAGGAAGACGGCCTGGTTCGTGGGATCGGGGCTTGCCGGGCTTGCAGGCGCCGCTTTCCTCATCCGAGACGGCGGTGTCGCGGGAGAGAAGATCACCATCCTCGAGGAACTGGCCATTCCGGGCGGCGCGCTCGACGGTCTTGACGTTCCCAAAAAGGGATTCGTCATTCGCGGCGGCCGCGAGATGGAAGAACATTTTGAGTGCCTGTGGGATCTCTATCGCTCGATCCCATCGCTGGAGATCGAAGATGCCAGTGTCCTCGACGAGTTCTACCGCCTCAACAAAGACGATCCCAACATTTCATTTCAGCGCACGACGCAGAACCAGGGCCAGGACGTGCCCGACAAGGGGCTGCTGACGCTGAACGACCAAGCGCAGAAGGACTTGATCTCCGTCTTCCTGGCGACGCGCGAAGAGATGGAGAACAAACGGATCAATGAAGTCTTTGGCGAGGATTTCCTCAAGAGCAATTTCTGGCTCTACTGGCGCACGATGTTTGCCTTCGAGGAATGGCATTCCGCCCTGGAGATGAAGCTCTATCTCCATCGCTTCATCCATCACATCGCCGGTTTGGCGGACTTCTCCTCGCTGAAATTCAACCGGTACAACCAGTATGAGTCGATGGTTCTGCCGCTGGTCAAATGGCTGACCGACCATGGCGTCCAGTTCCGCTACGGCGTCGAGGTCACCGATGTCGATTTCGATATCCAGCAGGACCGCAAGCAGGCGACCCGCATTCAGTGGGTCGAAAACGGCGTGCAAGGCGGTGTCGACCTCGGCCCCGACGATCTCGTCTTCGTCACCATCGGATCGTTGACGGAGAATTCTGACAATGGCGATCACCACACGCCGGCCAAGCTGAAGGACGGTCCGGCACCGGCTTGGGATCTGTGGCGCCGCATTGCTGCCAAGGATCCCTCGTTCGGCCGTCCCGACGTGTTCGGCGCGCATATCCCCGAGACGAAATGGGCCTCCGCGTCGATCACCGCCTTCCACCCGCGGATTGCGCAACAGGTGGAGAAGATCACGAAGCGCAATCCGTTCACCGGCAAGGTGGTCTCCGCCGGTATCGTGACGGTGAAGGATTCAAGCTGGCTGTTGAGCTGGACGGTCCACCGGCAGCCGCATTTCAAGAAACAGCCGAAGGGCCAGATGATCGCGTGGTTCTACGCGCTCTTCGTCGACAAGCCGGGCGACTATGTGAAAAAGCCGATGCAGGAATGCACCGGTGAGGAAATCACTCAGGAGTGGCTGTACCACCTCGGCGTGCCGGTCGAAGACATTCCCGAACTCGCCGCGACGGGCGCCAGCACGGTCCCCACCATGATGCCCTACATCACCGCGTTCTTCATGCCGCGTCAGACGGGTGATCGGCCGGACGTGGTGCCGCAGGGCGCGGTCAATTTCGCCTTTATCGGCCAGTTCGCGGAGTCGAAACAGCGGGACTGCATCTTCACCACGGAGTATTCGGTGCGCACGCCGATGGAGGCGGTCTACACCCTGCTGAATGTCGAACGCGGCGTGCCGGAAGTGTTCAATTCCACTTACGACATCCGCACCTTGCTGGCGGCGGTCCATACGTTGCGCGACGGGAAACCCGTGGGTGCCGGTATCCCTGCATTCCTGCGCGATCGCCTGCTGAAGAAACTCGACGGCACCCAGATCGGTGTATTGCTGCGAGAAAACGGGTTGGTGCCGGAAGATTGAGCCATCCGTCTCATGCGGTCAGTTCAATAGCGGGTCGCTCTGTGCAAAAGCAAAAGCGCACCCCTCTGGGCTGCGCTTTTGCCGTCAGGATGCAACGACGACGACATCATCGCGGGTGACTGCATCGTGGCGGGAGACGATATTCTTGATCGCTCGGCGACAACTATCGTGAGCGGTTGACGCAGGTCGCCGGGCGGCGTTTGCGGGTGGATTTCTACAGTGGTGGGCTTCCAGAGGGAGGCTGTCACGGTGCCCGGCAAACGCATATCGGACATGCAAGTGAGCAAGTACAAGGAACTCAGAGGCAAGCACAACCAGGAGGCCGCAGCGGGCAAACTGCCAATCAAAATCCGCGAGCCCTGCGATCTCGCTCTGACGGCAACTCTACGAAGACAGCTCTGAAGGGTAGGTTAAGGCCAGGTCCATACGCTCCAGTGTGGCATTGAGGCCAGAAATTTCTATGGGCGATGTGCCACGTTCGATGGCTGCGCGCTGCTCAACTTCCTTGGCTTCGCGAGGTATGTCCCTCGTGCCGCTGGTGCTGGCGGTGGTTGTGCGCTGACGGTGACGCTGCACAAGACGCAGATGGCACGGGCTTGATGCCATGCAGTACTCTTTGTACCGCGAAGCCTTGGCAATGATCCTGCTGTGGTGCTGCACGATCAGCAGGGCCTGGCCTCCAGCGGCTTGTTCTCGTCGGCTGGACAAGCCGCAGTTTCTAGACACTCCGGAGGTCTTTAAGCTGCAACTGGCAAAAGTTTTCTAAATCCAGCTTGGGCTGCGAGGCCAACGGTATATTTATCTAATTACTTGCCTCAGCGTCAGTGAGCGGGACGTGAAGTGTTGTTTTCACCCTATCCATTACTACAATAGTTCTGAACCATTTAACGTTTGGATTGTTGTAGAAAAGCCTATTTGAAATCACTTGAAACTCAGCCATGCTGGCGACATTCAGAATCAACAGAAAGTCAGCATCCCCTGTGACGTAATAACACTGTTGGATTTCCTGACCGGAGAACTGCTTTTTGATGGCTTTTAGATCATCGGATTGAACGCGATCCACATGCACTTCGACCGCAATCGTGATCACCCTCCCCACCTTATCGGGGTCTATGACGGCTGTATTAGCCTTGATGACCCCTGTTTTCTGCATCCGCTGAATACGCCGCTGGACTGAGGCGGTTGACAGGTGTACTTGATCAGCCAGCTCGCGCAACGGGACGCTGTTGTCCACCTGCAGCGCAGCGATCAAAGCCATATCGAATTTATCCAGGTGCTGATCCTGCGCCATAGAGAAAATTTCTCATTTCAAGTTGGAAAAACGGGGCAATCTATCAAGCCATACGCAATAGACTAACACCAAATCGTGGCCACGTTATAAGGTGTTTCTCATGGATTGGCGTACTCGTCTCGTTCAACCGCAGCAACTCGCACCCACCGGCTTCAAATCCCTCACCGTTCCGACGTACCGTGGTTCGACAGTCCTGTTCGACTCGCAAGCTGACGTCCGGGACGATTGGAAACAGCAGCAGGACCGGTACACCTACGGTCTCTATGGCACCCCTACCGCCATGGAACTTGCGGCGCGGGTTGGCCAGCTTGAGGGGGCTCATCACACCTTCACGGTACCTGGTGGTCAGGCTGCTATTACGTTGGTGTATTTCGCTCTCTGCTCTGCGGGCAGCCATGCCCTCGTGCCGTATAGCGCCTACGGCCCGAACAAGGAGATGGCATCCAATCTGCTCAAGCGGCTTGGCGTTGAAGTTGAACCCTACGATCCGCTGATCGGGGCCGACATCGCTGCGTTGATCCGTCCAAACACTGCCCTGATTTGGACGGAAAGTCCGGGGTCGGTGACGATGGAGATTCAAGATATTCCAGCCATCTGCAAGGCTGCGCGTGCGCTTGGTGTTCCGGTTGCGATCGATAACACGTACGCCGCCGGAGTTCTGTTTGATGCGTTCGCGCACGGGGTGGATATCAGTGTCCAGGCGCTGACGAAGTACATTGGCGGGCATAGTGATCTCTTGCTGGGGACGGTCTCGGTCAGGAACGAGCACCTCAAGGAAGTGGTGGGAGACACGTTCAAGCAGCTTGGCTTGGCGGTCTCGCCAGATGATTGCAGCCTCGCGCTCCGTGGCCTGCAAACACTGGGTATCCGACTGACCCATCTGGAAAAAAGCACGCTGGCGATCGCCGGCTGGTTGGCGGAGCAGCCAATGATGGAGTCTGTTCTCCATCCTGCCTTCGCTTCTTGCCCGGGCCACGAAATCTGGAAGCGAGATTTCACCGGCTCGGCAAGTGTCTTCTCGATCAAGTTCCGCGATGAGATCCCGGCAGCGCAAGTCGAAGCGTTTGTTAACGCGCTGAAGGTGTTCAGAATTGGAATGAGTTGGGGTGGGGTCACCAGCCTGGCGCTGGTCTACCCGAATCTGGAGCGGCCGGGCAAAAACTACGGTGGACGCTTGGTCCGATTGAATATTGGTCTTGAAGCGCCGGAGGACCTCCGTTCCGATATCGAACAGGCCTTGAGGACTGGCATCAAATAGGTAGCGCCAGCGTGCAAGTGGCTCTCTAGGAGGGTGTAGACAAAAGAAAGAAACTGCTTGGGAGCGTCTGCAAAAACCTCCCTGCTTGCTCGTCCGTAGAGCCAAGCATTCCCGCGCGTGCTGCTGAATCAGCGCCGCAAGCACTGGCCAGGGCACCACCTGATTCATCTCATCGAGGAAGACTTCTATGCGGGTCTTCTTGGGCAGTGGGTCAAGGGCCGAGCATGCCTGGTTCATGTCCGAAATCTTGCGCGATATTCAACTCCGAATCCAGTTTTTGGCGGGTGGGTCTTGGAGAGATTCCTTAAAACCGACGAGGATAATGGACGTGAACGAACGAGCACGTGGAATGATTGAGATGGTTGCCGCGATGATGATCTGTGGCACCATCGGCTGGTTGGTGGTTGTATCTGGACGTCCAGTCACGCAGGTCGTGCTTTGGCGCTGCGTGTTTGGCGCACTGGTACTTCTACCGATCTGCGCAACCAAAGGATATCTGAGATCGGGAAGGATGAGCTGGCGCCAGTTTGCGATCGCGGTCGCGGGTGGGGCCGCCCTGGTAGCAAACTGGCTGCTACTGTTCTCGGCCTACTCGAAATCCTCCATATCCATTGCCACGACGGTCTACAACACCCAGCCGTTCATGCTGGTCGGCTTGGGCGCACTGTTCCTTGGAGAACGATTGACACTGGCTAAACTCGGATGGTTATCACTGTCATTCTGCGGCATGTTGCTGATCGTGCGAACTCAATCCGAACCCGGTGCGGCGCAGAGCAATTACCTTTGGGGCATCGCACTATCTTTGGGTGCAGCGTTTTTCTATGCTTTGGTGGCTCTGTTCGCAAAACAACTCAAAGGCGTTCCTCCGCATTTGATCGCACTGGTTCATGTGATCGTGGGAGTTGTCGTGCTGTCGCCACTCGTATTACAAGGGGGTTGGCCCGCTGGAGCACTTACCTGGAGTACGTTGGCCACGCTTGGGGTAATACATACAGGCCTGATGTATATCTTGCTGTACGGGGCCATTCAGAGACTGCCGACACACCTGACGGGTGCCCTGTCGTTCATCTACCCGATAGTAGCTATTGTCGTGGATAACGTGGCCTTCGGCCATCGGCTGCATCTGCTGCAAGTGATTGGAGCTGCGTTGATCTTGCTAGCAGCCGCAGGTATGACGTTGGGCTGGTCATTGCGACGGAAGGCCCATGAAGAAAAAGCGATCGTGTGACGAAGGCCCACCAGCTCAATACCAATACGCGCGAAATGAGTGACCAAGCAAACTCTATGACTGTCGGCTCTGCGGTTGGTCCACTACGAACCTCACACCCCCAAGGTCGTACCGACGCGAAATAGGCAGTGGCTGAGATGCGGGCACCACTGGCCTTACCCTCTGCAGTACAACGCTGAAGGCGACAATCATGACTACACCGTCTTTATCCGGATCTTCACCGAACGGTGCCCATCGTCTTGCGCTACCTGCACTCCTCATCGGCGGCGTTGCCATCGGCTGCTCGCCGATCTTCGTACGTATCTCCGAGTTGGGCTCAGTCTCAACGGCCTTCTGGCGCCTGGCTCTGGCACTGCTCCCATTGTGGTACTTGTTCAGACGCTCCCACACGGGCGAAACCGCTGCACAGATGCCGCGCAGGCTCAGCGAGCATATTGCTGTGGCCATGCCCGGCATTCTGCTGGCGAGCGAGCTTGCAACCTGGCACATATCGCTACGGATGACGTCAGTGGCGAACTCGACGCTGCTCGTTAATATGGCGCCGATATTCGTGACGTTATTCAGTTGGTTCGCGCTAGGCCAGAAAGTCAGCCGAGTGTTTCTGGCGGGGTTAACACTTTCGATCGCAGGAATAGTGGTTCTGAAATGGGGAGACAGTGCTATCGGTGCAGGCAGCGCCAAAGGAGACGCGGTAGCCCTATCGGCGGCGGCCCTCTACGCTGGCTACATCCTGCTGCTCGGTCGACTGCGAAAGATATACGCCACGATCATCATCATGCTGTGGAGCACGATATCAGCGGCGTTGTGCACGCTGGTACTTGCACTGATTGTCGATACTGCGATCGTGCCCTGGACGCTTGCTGGATGGGCCATTGTTCTTGGCCTTGCCTGGATCAGTCACACAGGCGGGCAAAGCCTGATCGCCTATGCGCTCGCGTGGCTGCCACCAACTTTTTCTTCACTCACGCTTTTGATTCAGCCAGTGGTCGCGGCGCTGTTGGCGTGGTTTCTGTTAAGAGAACCTCTGTCAATGTTTCAGATCACAGGGGCGCTGATCGTGATTGCCGGTATCCTCATTGCGCGAAGAGGCTAGTCTGGCCGCCACTTTCTCGCGGCAGTCGGCACCAAATCCGCGCTGTGCCAACAATGCTTCCGATTTCGGCCATTTTCGCTGCAGGCCCGACAGCGCAGCCGTTAAGCCGGCCTCCTTCGCGTGGGCGCATTATCGCGTTGATCAGTTGAGGCACATCTCGAGTGCTGTCGCCAGGTTTTCAAGTAGCGTGGTGACATCTGCATTCGGATTTGCGGCGACATTCCGGAGCCAACGTTCGCCTTTGATCGTTGTCGTGGAAACCATACCGGGCGGCAATGCGGCAAGAAGGTCATCAAATCGGTCCTGTCGCGCAGGTCGCCACACCACCACGCCGGATTGAGGCTCTGCCAATAACTGCAGGCGAGCGTCGTTTTTGATAAACCCGGCCAGACTGTCCGAAATTTCTACGCAGCGCTCGATCCGCTCGGCAAGCCCTTGCCTTCCCCAAGCTAACAGGGTTGCGAGCAACGGGACGGCAGTAGCGCCATGAGAACCTAATATTCCGACGTTGGGAACAGCAAGATATGCGCCCCCGAAACTGATAGCAGCGCTTGCTTCGGCGTTGTCCCGGAACAAGATCAGCGCAGACTCTTTGGGTTGAAACAACCATTTGTGAGCGGATACAGCCACGGAGTTCGCTCGCTCGATTCCGTTGAGTAGCGTTCGATACCGGGTCAGGCGCAGCGGACCCGCCCATGCTGCGTCTACGTGGGCCCAGGCCGCCTCGCTGGCCAGATGAAGTGGATCGATAACTCCAGTACTCGTCGTCCCGGCAGTCAGTACCAACGCCGCGCGTGAGAGATCGGTCGGAACCTGATCCGCGAGCATAGCCCCTGTTGCGTCCGTGGCAACCTGACGAAATCTCAGGCCAAGAATGTGTGCCGCCTTGGCGATGGAAAGATGTGCGCTGTCTGAGGCAACGACCTCGTCAATACCGGCACACTCTCGGGCAGCCCATAAAGCTGTCAGGTTGGCGAGTGTCGAACCGGGTGTGATATGTCCACCCGACATGCCGAAGTATGGGGCCAACCAGTTAACGACGGCTTCTTCAATCCGACGGGCCACGGGGGCCGTTGCGGGGTGAAGTAGGTTCTGATTGAGCGAGGCATTCCACAACGTTGTTGCCCAGGTAATCCATGGGGTAGGTGGGTCCATGTGAGCCAGGGATGAAGCTGCGCCAAGATGCGCGGCGCCTCCTAGAACGAGCGGAGCAAGTAACTCCAGCGCCGCGCTTGCTCCAAGTCCGGTGTCGGGCAGGTCAGCTGGCAGCGGTTGCGCACCGCTCTGAGCGTGCGTCTGCAATAACATTTCGAGGGATCTTTTTAGACCCTCCTCGTTTCCCAGAAAGTCGGCGTCAGACATTTGCTACCCAATTCGCTTGTCCTGAAGGCTCCCCCTTTAAAGTGAGGGCGTGAGCGGTATTCGTGACCGCAATGCGATCAAACCTGTCACAGCGTGAGCGCCTTGCGCGTGTTCCGCAGTGCCAGGCTCCCCTATCTTCGGGATACGGTGCCGGCGACCGGCGTTGTTCTTGTGAGGCATGCATCAACTTCAGGACAGCGGGCCAATACGTCATTACCCTGACCTTTCGTCGACCTACCCATGTACCAACGCCGGTCAGATCGTTACGGCGGAAACTGGCACCGCGCAACAGGTGAGCACGTCGCGCGGACCGAGAGGGAACGGTGACTCGATCAGATGAACGACTTCGCCGGCCAGTAATGTCTGCCGACACGCTCCGCAAACGCCTGCGCGACAATTCGCCGGTAGGCTCAGCCCACATGCCTCTGCGAGTTCTAGCAGCGTGCCATCCTCCAGATGCCATGTCGCATCTATCCCATCGGCTTCAAAGCGGACCGATATTGGCCCGTTGACTGGTGGCTTGCGTCGCTGTGCCGAAACGGCTGCCGGTGAGGCAAAGCTTTCGCTGTGGATAGCCTCGGGCGCCACGCCCGCCTCCTCGGCCCACCGACGCACATCCGTGACGAAACGTGGTGGGCCGCAGACATAGACTTCGGCCTGCGCTGGGAGACCGGCAAAAGCGTTGGCGGACAGGCGGCCGGCCTCAGCATGAGGGACCATGTCCAACGCCCCGCCGTCCTCCGGTCGGCTCAGGAACAACCGCAAGCGCGCTGCCGGCAGCACCATCGCCAATTCACTGGCCTCGCGCCACAAGGCCAGCGAATTTTCATGCCGCGCCGCGTGCAGCACCGTCACCGGGCGGCCACCGTCCTCGCGATCCGCGAGTGCACGCAGCATAGCGACAATAGGCGTGATGCCGATGCCGGCGCTGACCAGTACCAGTGGACGCTCACGCTCCGCCGCGCCCAGGTGAAAGCTGCCGAATGGCCCGGACATCAGCAGGCTGGAAGACTCTCGCAGCGTCGCGTGCATGAGCGGAGACACGGTGCCGCCCGATCCTTCGTTCTTGACGCTTAGACGCAGCTGATCGCCCTCGGCCGCGGAAATCGTGTAGGAGCGCCAGTACGGCTGTGCATCAGGGCCCGGCACGCTCACGCGCACATGCTGCCCGGGCAGCGGCGCCGGGCGAAGGTGAGCGAGCGGGTCGCGCAGCCAGAAGCTGTCAACGTCGGCGCTTTCCTGAACGCGCCTGACCACCTGCGCATGCCGTGGCCATTGGGCCGGCGGCGGGCCCGGATTGGGGGCGCCGACTTCCTGCGCGGGACTGGCTGGCTCGCCGGTTCGCAGCGGATCGCCGGCGCGAACAAACCCGGCGCGCGTCACCCGCGCATAAACGCCGAAGAACAAATGCCCCTCCCGGCCCGCCAAAAGCGCCGGCACGTTGATGTCAGATTGCCCCGTCATGGGGTTAACGGAAGTGGCCTTGCATCGCTCGATCGGCCGCAGAATTTCCAGTTCAACCGCGTCACCGATTCGAATGCGCCCCCCGACCCAGCGAAATTCCTCCCAGGCCGGCAGACCGTCCAGGTAAAGGTTGCCGCGGAAACGAAGCGGGTCCAGCACGGCGCCTGCCTGACGCGACAGCGCGCGCACAGTTTCAAGGTTGATGAGCGACAGGGGGGCATCCTCGAAATCCCACCAGCCCAAATCAGCATTGCGGCGTACGAAGCGGGGCGCATCAAGTGCACCGGGAGAAAACCAGGATGCAATCGCCTGGTTCGCGTGTTCCCATGTATCTGGCTCGGACAAGCTGATGCTCGCGCAGCCACCCATCGGCGCATTCAATGTCAGCCGCAGACGTTCCGGGTCGAAGTTCAGGCTATAGCACGGCAGTCCTTCGTTGCGTGTCATACGCACGAAGCCCTGGCACGGTGCCCACCCCTCGCCGGGGATCACCGCGTGGCCGTTGGCGATACCCAGGAACCGGTCCATCGGGATGCCGCGGCCTGGCTCTAGTTTGACCTCGGTTAAGGTTTGTCCACTGAAACCCTTGACCGGGTAGCGATAGAGCGACGCCAGTGTGGGCATTGCATGGTCGACATCTGGCAGGTCGAAGGGCTGCGTCCTTGCATCGATCATTTAAGGCATCTGCTCCGTCGTTTGCACCAGCGCGATTGCCGCCTGCCCACCAAGTACCGCGAAGGTATGCAGCGCGTCTTCCAGCTGGCCGACGCGGGCAGCCAACTCCAGCGCAGTTGCCGTTCCGAATAGTCCGTAGGTGTAGCCCCTCTCCCGTTGGCGCCAGTCGTCGGCCACATCGGCGAGCCGCCCGAACAGCACGGTCGAGCCTCGGTGGGTGGGCACGGTCAGCGAGGCGAAGTCGCCACGGGCCAAGGTTTGAGGCTGGACAAGTCGGGTACGCCAGTGCATGCGGGGGGCGCTGGACAATGGAAGATTGTGATAATTTAGTTCGCGTAGATTGATAAATGATCTCTAAATAACACCTATGAACGAGAAACTTTATCGATGAAGCCCGCCGCCCAACTGGACGAATTCGACCTGGCTCTACTCGACATCCTGCAGCAGGACAACATGGTTCCGCTGCTCGAGATGGCGGCACGCGTGCACTTGTCCACTGCCTCGGCGCAGCGTCGCATCCAGCGGGCAGTGCTATTACGTGACGGGAGACGCGGATTTTCTGTTGATGGAGGTGAAGGGATCGGCCGACGTGCGCGCGGCCGACAGGAACATCGCCGCGCTGGCGAGCGATGGCCTGTACCGCACCGCCCACCACTTGGCGGTGGCACAGGGCCAGGCCGTACCCGGACGCGACCCGCAGGAGGTCGTGGCCGCCCACCTCCGCTGGCTCGAAGCCCTGCGCCGTGTCGGCGTCGTGGAGCGCGTTGCCGAAGGGCTATGGAAGGTGCCGGGTGACCTACCCGAACAGGGCCGCCAGTACGACGCGCAGCGCCTGGGCGGCGTGGCCGTGGAGCTGAAATCGCATCTGCCCATCGAGCGGCAGGCGCGCGTGATTGGGGCCACCAGGCCGACGGGCATGCAATGCTCACTGGACGGCGTTCACTTTCGGGGGGAACTCTCCGGTCGCAGATCGCGTGCCGCTGCGATGTGCGGGATTCGGTTGAGTGTTAAATCGAAAACAGTCGAAGGCGATTCGAACCGACTCAACGCAAGGCGCGCGCAGCCCGCGATTCTCTGCAGGCATCAACGCTGAATCCTAGAACTTGTGAACCACGCCCAGGCGGAGCACCAGTTGCCGCTGTGTGGATGAGGCATCTCCGACGACGCCGTCAAAGATCGCAGCGGGCTGGGCCGCACCGGCCGCGACCTGGTAGGCGGTCGACACATACAGCTCGGTCGACTTGTTCAGCTTATAGTCGGCCATCAGATTGAGCTGGTGGTATTTCGGCCGCGACGACGAGTAGCCGACACGGCCGTCGGTGAAGGTGTAGCCGGCAGCGATGGTCGCGGCCTTCGAGAGAGCGTAGGAGCCCCAGGCCTCGTAGTTGTCGAATCTGACCGTGCTGCTCGTCCCATTCGCATCGGCGAAGCGCGTGCTCGTGAAATCCGCGCCCAGCGTGGTCGAACTCAGGGTCCAGGTCGCACCGGCGCCGAAGATCTGCTGTTTGGATGGCGTGCCGACATAGCTGAAGGCGCCATGGGCGCCGATGGCGGAACCCGTGGTGTTAGCGACGAAGTCGCCGTCCGTGAAGAGCGCGGCCGGCTGCTTGGCCGAGAGGTAGCCCGCGGAGACATTGAAGCCATCGGTAGCGTAGGACGCCCCGGCGCTCCACATGCCGAGCGTGCTGGCGCCCGCTGCATTGCTCTCGGCGAGGCTGGCCATGCCACCGAACTGGAGGCCAGCCATCCGCGGGCTGGTGTACTTAATCGCATTGTTCACGCGGTAGGAATCGGCGATGTTGTCGACGTCGCCGGCATGGAAGGCGAGGCCACCCCAGTTGCCGTCCATGCTCACCGGCTGGAGGTAGTCGACGATGGAGTCGTATTGGCGTCCCAGCGTCAACGTGCCCAGCGTGGCAGAAGACAGGGCCACCCAACTCTGCCGGCCGAACTGCCGGCCGCCTTGCGCGAGCGTGCCGCTGTCCACCCTGAAGCCGCTTTCCAGCTTGAACAACGCCTTGAGGCCGCCGCCCAGATCCTCTTCGCCTCTCACGCCCCAGCGGCTACCGTACATGCCGTCGGAGGTGCCGTCCCGCATGTTCCACAGCTTCTTGCCGCCGCTGTTGTTGGTGAAGTCCATGCCGACGTCGAGGACGCCGTACAGGGTGAAGCTGGCTTGTGCACTTGCAGCGCCGCAGAGGCTGGTGATGGCCAGCGCCGCGAGGGTCTTAGTGAAGTGATTCATTCTGTCTCCTGCTGATCGTTGTATGAACCGGATATTCGGTTTTTGGTAATGACACAGGCACAGCAAAGCCTAGGCGACCGAATTTCACGGGGCCTGATTACTGGCGGTTTGTGTTTTTGGTTCTTTGCCGAGACGATGGTGTCTCAGGCCAAGCGCGCAGCGCTTATTTCCGGACTCGGTAGCGCTGCACCATGTCCTCGTCGAGAACGATGCCGAGGCCCGGGGTATCGGATACCTTGACACTGCCGTTTTCGAGCGGCGTCAAGTTCTTGACGAGACCGCGGAACAAGGGACTGTCGCTCTGCGAGTATTCGATCAGATTGCCGAATTCTCGAGAGGCCAGGAAGTGAATCGTCGCCGCCAACAGGATGCCGGTGCTGAAACCATGGGGCACCAGGCGGGCGCCGTATTCCTGGGCCATTTCGTAGATGTGCAGCATTTCGCTGATGCCGCCGCAACGAGTGATATCGGGCTGAACGATGGCCGGCCGGCTGCCTTCGAGGAAGGCGCGGAATTCATGCCGCGTCGCCAGGCCTTCGCCGCCCGACACCGGAATGCCGGCATGCTCGGCGAGATAGGCGAGACCGCGCAGATCGTCCGAGGAAAGCGGCTCTTCGATCCATCCCAGATTGAACTCGCGCAGCGCATTGCACTGCGCCATCGCGTGGGAAGAATTCAGCCAGCGCCCGACCAGATCGATCTGGATCTGGACCTCGTCACCGACCTGTTCGCGAATCTTGCGCAGGATGTGCGCATCCCTCGGCAGGTTCTCGCCGAAGCCTGCGCCGCCCAGCTTGATGCTGCGCAGCCCTTGGCTCAGCAGGCGCGCGACGATGGCATGGTTCTGCTCGTCCGTGGCCGCGGGAATGAAGGTGCCATAGGCCTCGATGCGGTCGCGGTACTTGCCGCCCAGCAGCGTGTGGACCGGCACCTGGTAGTGCTGGCCGGCAATGTCCCAGAGGGCGATGTCCAAGGCGCTGATCGCATGGATGGCCACCCCGCGACGACCCATGTATTCGGTCGAGCGGTACATCTTCTTCCACAGCCGATCGATCTCCAGCGGGTTCTCGCCGATCAGCACCTGCCGCAGCCCCTGGCAGGTCTCGTGAGACGCGGGCGTCTCGATCAGCGCCTTCACGACGGCGGGCGAGCTGTCGGTCTCGCCCAGGCCGATCAGGCCGGTATCCGTGTGGATGCGTACGATCAGGGCGTCTTCGCCCCATTCGCAGGCCTGGTCCAGGGCGGGAACCCGCAACCAGATGGCTTCAACATCGGTGATCTTCATTTTTTAGCGCTGGTAAGTTGGCTTGGCTTCGATCGACTGGCGTGTCGATCAATATTTGGCAGGCAGGGGCGCCACTGAGTCGTGATCCTCGCGCAGCCACTTGAACAGGCCCCAGATCTTCACCGCGAGGATGATCACGAAGGGGATGGCCGTCAGGATGACCGCGGTCTTGAGGGTGCTCAGCGGCGCCTTGATGTAGAGCATCCCCAGCGGCAGGATGGCCAGCATCACGCACCAAAACAGGCGCAAGCCCGGGGACGGGTCTTGCCCTTCGCGGAGGTTCTTCGTGCTGGTGGCGGCGACGGTGTAGGCCGTCGCATCCAGGTGCGAGGCGAGGAAGACCAGCATCAGAACGAAGTACACGACCGACATCAGCTTGCCGAGCGGTAGGTTCGAGAGCAGCTGAGACACCGCCGCTTCGCCGCCCAATCCGTTCAGCATGGCCGGAGTGTTCACCACGTTGTGCATGAACTGATGGATCGCATAGCTTTCCAGGCTGCCGAAGAAGAACCAGCAGCCGCCGCAACCGCCCAGGATCATCGCCAGCACCACCTCGCGGATCGTGCGGCCCTTGGAGACGCGCGTCACGAAGATGGCGACGCCAGGCGTATAGGTGATCCAGTAGAGCCAGTAGAAAACAGTCCAGTCGCGCGTGAACGCACCGTCCCCGATGGGGTCGGTGAAGAAGCTCATGTGCACGAAGTTCTGCAGGCTCAGTCCGACGGCATTAGCGAAGTTGTTGACGATGAAGCCGGTCGGGCCCATGACGAGAACCACCAGCGCGAAAGCCAGGGTGAGGCCGCAGGCCAGCTTCGCAAGGCGCTGCATGCCGGAGCCGATACCGATCCACGAGCTCAGCGAGAACACCAGAGTCACGAGGGCGACGAGGCCGGCCTTGAGCGCGAAACTGTCTTCGATGCCGACCAGATCGGCGAGCCCCTTGGCGACGGTCGATGTCGTCAGCGTGGTCGTGAGGATCAGGCCGCCGAAGGTCGCGAACAGGAACACCAGGTCAATAATCCGGCCGAGCACGCCGTGCGCGCTGAGGCCAGTGACTGCTTCGATGATGCCGGCCAAGCTGAGGCCCTTGTTGCGGCGCACATGGAAGTGATATGCCATCGCGAGCGAGGCGATGCCGTAGAAGCCCCAGGGCGTGATGCCCCAGTGGAAGAACGAGTAAGCGACGCTGAATTCCAGCGCTTCCTTGCTGCTTGCAGCAATATTGAGACCCGGCGTCACATAGTAATATGCCCATTCGGTGAAAGCCCAGTACATCGTGGCCGAACCGAGGCCCGCACAAACAAACATGAATACCCAAGCGGTATTGCTATATTCAGGGCTGTCCGTTCCCAGGCGAATATTTCCATACTTGCCGGCGGCCAACCATCCTATCAATACGACGCAAACAAATCCGAGTAGTTGAACGATCGTGCCGAAGGTCTTGGTTGCACCATTAAATAACTCATCAGCGAAGGTCTTGGAGCGATCTGGAAAGGCTATCAACAGCGCCATGGTCAATGCAACTACCACGATGCTGGAGACAATCAGTACTCGGTCCTTTTGAGGGGCTGATTCTGTGGCGATCAAGTATTTAGACATGACCGCCTCCTGCCATGAGGTGACCGATAGCGATGGTTTGCATGATGTCTCGCTCCTATAATAAGTTAATTGCCGTAGCTTCCATGCGAGATGTAATGTAAGCTTCACCAAGAGCGCGGGGAAACGTCAGTTCTTAATGGATTCATAAGCGGTGCTTATTAAACGGCCTAATGAGACCCAGGTGGTCACCCGACTGCCTCATCTCAGTCTGCTGCTGGCGTTCAAGACGGTGGCGGAACATGGCAGCTTCACGCGAGCAGCCGATCTGCTCCACCTGTCCCAGTCGGCCGTGAGCCAACAGGTGGTGAGGCTGGAGGAAGCCCTCGGCGTGCAACTGTTCGTCCGCTCCACGCGCTCGGTCAGCCTGACATCTGCGGGACACGACCTGCTCAACGACATTCGCGGCGCCTTCGACGAGTTGGTGGTCGCCTTCGACCGCTGCGCACGCAAGGGAGAGGCACCGACGCTTCATGTAGAAGCCGAACCGGTGTTGAGCGCGTTCTGGCTGACACCCCGGCTGAAGCAATTCACGCAGCGTTTCCCTGGCCTGCAGATCAAGCTCCTGCTGACGACCCAGCGAGTCGAGTTTCCGCGCGAGGTCGAGTTCGCCATCAAGTGGGGCGATGGTCATTGGCCAGGCTTCGATGCCGAGTTTCTTCTGGGTCTGAACTACGCACCAGTCTGCAGCCCGAGCTTGCTGAAGGGACCGAAGGCGCTTCTCCTTCCGGCTGACCTTCAGCACTACCAACTGCTGCATGATCGAAATGCGGATGACTGGGATCGCTGGCATCAGCAGTTCCCGGAGGTACCGCTGAACTTCCAGCGGGGGCATGTCGTGACGGACTCGAATGTGCTGGCACAACTCGCGGCTGCGGGGCATGGCGTCGCCTTGTGCGCGCTGGAGTTGGTGGAGTCGCAGCTTCGACACGGGGAACTGGTCACGCCATTTCCGCAAATGACAATGCGCCACTGGCTGGCGTATCACGTCCTCACCCGCCGGCACCAGATGTTGAGCGAGGTCGCGACGCAGTTCGTAGCTTGGCTGAAGGCCGAGGCTGCCGCAGCGGATCAAAATCCGCCCCGGGCATGAGGCGAGACGTGATGCCAAGCACGCTGAGCATCGCTGCTGTGTCCGCAAAATCGCGCACGTCGTCGCCAAAGCCGCGCGTTCGGTTGAACCAGTCTGTCATTGACCAATTCGAGCTGAGCACCGTGCCAATGCAGCACCGGCTGCGAGCCGAGATGCACTAGTGGCGACGCTAGGGCTTGCGGCGACATCTCGACGGGGCCGAAGCCGATTTTTTTGTGACCCATCGGCGCGACGCGGGCTCCTGGATTCTCGCGATGAACTCTGCGACCCTGATGATTTCGCTCGTTTAGTCTCTGGTTGTCGGACTTCTGTATACCTCGTAGCTGCAACGGCCACTGCTTCTCTGCCAAGGGGGTTTGTCCGTCTTCAACCTATCGTTCGCCCGCTCTCACAGTCGCTCGCGGAGGTGATGGAGTGCGTCGTGGCGAGCTATAGACACAAGTACTTGGGCAAACAGGTGCTGCCTAAGCTCATCCACCGATCGACTTGAGAGCCGCCGGCCGCTACTCGGCATCTACCTGGGCGCACACCCATGCATCATGGGCTAAAGGGGGCGTGTCGACTTTCCGCCCTAAACCGAGATCACCCCTTGCGGCCGGCCTCGGTCACAAGTTCCGGGCGCAGCGAGTGCGCCGAAAACGCCCCGTCCACGCAGGCCAGCCGAGTCAGCGGACATCGCCCTCGGGGTTGTCGGATCAAATTGGCCGTACTGTGGACCGGCCACGGACTCCTGAGGGGCTCGCAATAGGCTTCTTCCGTCGATCGCGCCCACTTGCCGCACGCCTGCAGAACCGCTCGGGACCCGCTGCAGCCCTTGCGGGGCGCGGTCGCTCAAGTGGCCTGCGAATACGTGTCAGGAGACAGCCTTTGCGCACTCGCGGGGCGGCGCCGCCGTATGTAGCAGCAGGCGCGGGCTGACACTCAATCGTTCGCCATTTTGCGCGAGAGATCAGCATGCGGCGCCGACTTCGAGGGGGCCGCCTGCTTGAGTTGCTCGAATCGCCGATGCAAATCTTCCGGGCGGATATGGGTGTAGCGCCGCAAGGTGTTCCAGTTGGTATGGCCGGATACCATGGCTACTTCCGCGATCTGGAACCCGTGCCAGAACAGCATGCTGATCCCTGTATGTCGCAGATCATGGAATCTCAAATCCTTGATGCGCGGCATGCCGGTGATGGCAATTCGGTTGCGCGCCCTTTCGAAAGCGGCCGAGGCGGATTCCATGTTGTGGGGAAAGACCCGCGCCTCCAATTTTGGGATGATCTGTAGGAGATCCCAGGCCGGCGCGAGAAGCGGCACGGTCTGGTCGTTGTATTCCTTCCGCTTCGGATGTTTCACCTTCCGAATAATGATCGTGCGGCGCTTAGAATCAATATCTTTCCATTCCAAGCGACCAAGCTCGCTCAGCCTGCGTGGAAATGCCAGCGCAAATTTATAGACCAAAATCATGTCAATTTCGGTCTGGTGATGCTGATTGCGCCGTTCAAACTCAGCCAGTAAGGCGTCTTCCTCCTCTTGGTCAACCCATCGAATGATTTCCTTCGATTTGGAAACCAGACCTTGCTCATCCAGATAATGCATGGCCGTCTGGATAACCTCCGGATCGGCATCAATCTCGTAGGCAATCCTGGCCACGCCGAAGGCGGCGGAAACCGGCGAGAGGTCGCTCTTGATCGTCGCTGGCGTCACGCCGTCCTTTGTCTTGCGACGGATGGCATAATCAATAAGGTGCTTCGGCCTTAAGTCTTTGACGAGAACTTGATCGAACTCCTGCGCGATCTTCTCGTGGTTGTGGATGGTCGATCTCCCCAGCAGGGGGCGGACCTTCAACTGAGCTTCGAGGTGCATGCGCACCAACTGCCCGACCGTCGTCTTGGACGATGTGTGGCGGGCAGGGCCCTCGGCCTTGACCTTTGCTTCCAGGCGCTCTCCCCAGGAGGTCGCTTGGGCGCGGGTGTCGAAGACCTTCGACTCTGAGAAAATTACGACGCCGCCTTGCTTGATGCGGACTTGAGCAAGGAACTTGTCGCCTCGGGGTGTGACCGATGCCATGCGTGTTCTCCAGTGCAACTGCAGGTGCAACTGCGGGTGTTTTGACGGTGCAACTGGCCCGTCGAGTTGCACAGGCTAGTCACACTGGACGGTTCTGGATACCCAAAAATCCGACCCAAAGCCCGCAAGTTAGAAGACCCAGGAATGACGCGATCTGAGAAAAATCAACAGGTTAGAAGCGATATCTCACCTTGGCGTTTAAGTATTGCGCCCATGATGGACTGGACCGACCGCCACTGCCGCTATTTCCACCGGCTCATCACCCGCCAGACCCTGCTCTACACCGAGATGGTGACGACCGGGGCGCTGCTGCACGGGGATCAGCCGCGCCACCTCGACTTCAACACCGAGGAGCACCCCGTCGCCCTACAACTTGGTGGCAGCGAGCCCGAGGACCTGGCCGCCTGCGCCAGGCTGGCCGAGCGCTGGGGCTATGACGAGGTCAACCTGAACTGCGGCTGCCCCAGCCCCCGCGTGCAGCGCGGTGCCTTCGGCGCCTGCCTGATGGGCGAGCCCGAACTGGTGGCCGATTGCGTGAAGGCCATGCGTGACGCGACCTCCCTGCCCGTCACCGTCAAGCACCGCATCGGCATCGACAGGATCGAGAGCTACGACTTCGTGCGCGACTTCGTCGCCACCGTCGCCGAGGCCGGCTGCGAGGTCTTCATCGTGCATGCCCGCAACGCCTGGCTGCAAGGGCTCAGCCCCAAGGAAAACCGCGAGATCCCGCCGCTGCGCTACGAGCTGGTGGAGCAGCTCAAGCGCGAATTCCCGCAGCTGACCATCGCCATCAACGGCGGCCTGAAGACGACCGACCAGATTGCCGAACAACTGACCGTGCTGGACGGGGTCATGATCGGCCGCGAGGCCTATCACGAGCCCTGGACCATGGCCCAGTGGGACTCGCGCTTCTTCGGCCAGCCGGACCCTGCCGCCTCACGCGAGCTGGTCGAGGACGCCTGGCTGGACTATCTCGACCGCGTGCACGCGTCGGGCCGTTCCTGGGCCCATGCCATGCGCCACGCCCTGGGGCTGTGGAACGGCACGTCCGGCGCGCGCCGCTGGCGCCAGGTCTGGAGCGATCACCGCCTGAAGACGCTGGCACCCCGCGAGGTGGCCAAGCAGGCCACGGCCGCAAGACTGTCGGGCGTCGCCGTCGCGGCATGACGACCGGCCGTGAGGCCGGCTCGTCGCCAACATCGTGGCATGCGCTCCCTGCTCCTCGCTCAATTCGCCGTCTGCGGCGCCGTCCAGGCCCAGCAGACGCTGGCGCTCGGCGTCATGGTCGTATCCGGTGGCTTCGAGGCCCTGCTGGACTGCGCCGAGCAAGGCCTACACCCGGTCGCATGCGCCGCCGTCTGGCGCTCGCGGGTCGATGGCTGGCTGGACGAGGTCGGCCGTGCCCGCGTCAACGGCATGGTTGGCTACTATTCCAAGACCCTACTGCAGTCTCCCAAAGACCAACGTGAAAGATCTTGTCGACGACCCTGACATCGGCCCGGTGCTGCCGCCGGACGAGCCCTTGTGGGCGCACAGCTTCGATACGGCGCTGGGACGCTGCGGTGTTGTCTGGAGCGAGCGCGGCATCGTCGCTTCGCTGCTGCCCGATGCCAGCCCGGCGCGTCTCAAGCGGCGCCATCCGAACGCTCGGCCGACGGATGAGCCGCCGCCCCATATCGCCCATGCCGTCGAAGGCATCCGCGCCTTGCTGGCCGGCGAGATGCGCGACCTTGGCGACATCGTCCTCGACGAGCGTGGCATTCCCGAGTTCCGCCGTCAGGTCCATGCCCTGACTCGCGCCATCCCACCCGGCCAGACGCGCAGCTACGGCGAGATCGCCAAGGCCCTTGGCCAGCCCGGCGCCGCGCGTGCCGTGGGCCGCGCCGAAGGCGACAACCCGTTCCCACCCATCGTGCCCTGCCATCGGGTGATGGGGGCGGGCGGTGAGCCGACGGGTTTCTCGGCACCCGGCGGCGTCGAGACCAAGCGGCGCATGTTGCTGATCGAGGCGCGCGCGGCCGGTCAATTGGCGGGCGATCAGCAAAAGCTCTTCTGACCCGGCGGCGCCCCGACAATCGGGGCTATGTCCTTTGCATCCCTGGGCCTTGCGCCCGCCCTGCTGCGTGCCGTGCGCGAACAGGGCTATCACGCACCCACGGCCGTTCAGGCCGCGGCGCTACCGCCCATCCTGGCCGGTGCCGACGTGCTGGCCCTGGCCCAGACCGGTTCCGGCAAGACCGCCGCCTTTGCCTTGCCGCTGCTGCAGCGCCTGGTGGCTACGCCGCCGCGGCCGGGTCCGCGCGCCCTGGTGCTGGCGCCCACGCGTGAGCTGGCGGCGCAGACGGCCGAGCTGGTGCGCGGACTCGCCGCCATGCTGATGCACCGCCCCAAGGTAGCCCTGGCCTTTGGCGGCGTCTCCATCAATCCGCAGCTGATGGCTTTGCGCGGCGGCTGCGACGTCATGGTCGCCACGCCCGGCCGCTTGCTGGACCTGCTGGACCACAACGGCCTGGCACTGCACGGCGTCGAATGCCTGGTGCTGGACGAGGCCGACCGCCTGCTCGGCCAGGGCTTTGCCGAGGAGCTGCAGCGCCTGCTGAGCCTGCTGCCGGTGCGCCGCCAGTCCCTGCTGTTCTCGGCCACCTTCCCGCCCGCCGTCCAGGCCCTGGCCGAGCAGCTGCTGCGCGACCCGGTGCGCATCCAGATCGAGGAGGCGCCGCCGCGCATCAGCCAGCGCGCCATCCAGCTCGACCGCGCCCAGCGCCTGCCCGCCCTGCGCCAGCTGCTGCGCGACGCGGGCTGGGAGCGGACCCTGGTCTTCGTCGCCAGCCGCTACACGGCCGACCTGGTGTCGGACAAGCTTCACGCCCATGGCTTCAAGGCCGGCGTGCTGCATGGCGAGCTCAGCCAGGGCGCGCGCCGCGACGTGCTGGAGGCGCTGAAGGCCGGCAGCGTCAAGGTGCTGGTGGCCACCGATGTCGCCGCGCGTGGCCTCCATGTCGAGCAGCTTTCCGCCGTCGTCAACTACGAGCTGCCGCGCTCGGTCGCCGAATACACCCACCGCATCGGCCGCACTGGCCGGGCCGGCGCTGAAGGGCAGGCCGTCAGCTTCATCTGCGCGGACAGCGCCGAGAACGCAGAGAGCCATTTCCGCCTCATCGAAAAGCGCCAGGGCCAGCGCGTGCCGCGCGAGCGCCTACCCGGCTTCGAGCCGCAGGCCGTGGCCACCGAGGCGCAAGCCACCGGTGGCATCAAGAGCACGACGCGCAAGAGCAAGAAGGACAAGCTGCGCGAGGCCGCGGCCCAGGCAGCCGAAGACCATGGGCATTGAGATCGAACACAAGTTCCTCGTCAGCGGCGAGGGCTGGCGCCAGGCCGCGACCCGGCAGACCCGCTTCAGCCAGGGCTATCTGAGCCGCGACCCGGCCCGCACGGTGCGCGTGCGCATCGCCGGCGATGCG
>Ga0194137_10000137_pt1 | contig 49506 bp, 49 predicted proteins | sample TARM_MetaG_T3_14_FD_134025 | JGI IMG/M metagenome (GOLD analysis project Ga0194137, IMG submission 134025) | Freshwater microbial communities from Pennsylvania, USA, analyzing microbe dynamics in response to fracking - TARM_MetaG_T3_14 (version 2) | ecosystem: Environmental > Aquatic >...
GTTGGAAAAGCTTGGATGTGATACTATAATCATACAGATAGTAGTTGTCCTCCTTGTTTAGGTATTGTGGTTTTTCGTGATTCAACAATAACCCAAAACTAGTGGATTAACTACTATTTTTTTTGCACAAAATAAGCCTCTGTTAAATCAAGAGGCGTTGGTATAAGATTAAGTCAAAGAACTATCGCGTAGCGATTTTGTTCAATAGAGAGAGAATACACCCCTAGGAGAAAAACATGGATCATCAACGACTCATCAAATTGGCCACGTTAGCAGGTCAAATCATTTTAGAATCCGGTGGAGAGATTTACCGAGTAGAAGACACCATCACCATGATCCTCCGTTCCTATCAGGTAAAAGAAGCGGAGAGTTTTGTGACGCCTACAGGCATCATGGTATCCTTAACCGATGCAGAGGGCCAAATAGTTTCCCTCATTCGTCGTGTGCAAAAAAGCAACATTGACCTGGAGAAGGTCTCTTTAGTCAACGCTTTGTCAAGACAGCTGATGGCAGAGCCCCTGCCTCTTCCTGAACTAGAAGAGGCCTTAATGGAAATATCCGACAAAGCACCCTATAGCATTCCATTTCAGCTTCTCATGGCTGCCATGTGTGGCTTCTCCTTCACCTTTCTCTTTGGGGGTAGCATCACCGATGCGCTCATTGCCCTGGTCATTGGCATCTTTGTAAGGCTGCTTCAGCTAGGCACCAGAGAAATCAAACTCAATGGTATTTTCATCAATATCATGGGAGGAGCTTTGGTAGCATTTCTCGCTACCTTCTTCACCCATTGGATGCCCCTGGAGACGAACTTTGACATCATCATGGTGGCTTCCATCATGCTGCTGGTTCCAGGGATCGCCTTCACCAATGCCCTGCGAGACATTCTCATGGGAGATTACCTCTCTGGGGTCTCCAAAGGCATGGAAGCCTTCCTCATCGCCGTAAGCATCGCCATTGGCGCTGGAACAGCCCTGGCCATGATCGGAGGTGTCGTTGCATGATGATAGAAATGATCATGGCCTACATGGCCTCTTTAAGCTTTGCCTATATCTTTAATCTCAACCGGAAAACAGCTTTCCTTTCAGCCTTTGGCGGTTCCCTGGGTTGGCTTTTTTACAGGTTGGCAGGCAACTATTTTCAAGATCCCAATCTTTCTTACTTCTTCGGCGCTGTCTCCTTCTCCTATTATGGGGAACTCATGGCCCGAAAGATGCGGACCCCTGTGACCAGTTACATCACCCCAGGGCTCATCCCATTGGTTCCAGGAAGTGGCCTTTATCGCACCATGCTTCAATCTTTAGCAGGCAATTATACCGGCGCACTTCAGGAAGGCATCACCACCCTCATGGCTTCTGGCGCATTGGCCATTGGCATCTTGATGGTCTTTACTCTCATCAGAATCTATTATCTATTCAAGAGGAGGCTTGTTCATGAAGAGAACGAAACTGGTCTACGGAAATAAGAACGAAGACCTAAAAAAGAAAGTCCAAGAAACCTTGAAAAAATATCACATCAAAGAATCTCAACTCATTGAAGTGAAATATACAGAGCAAGAAAGTACCAACACCGCACTGATCATCTACAACGCCTAAGGAGGATTATCTTGAGAAACATCAACACCATACTCTTTGATTTAGACGGCACTTTACTATCCATTGACATGAAGGCTTTTGAGGACATCTATTATAGTCACTTAGCCAAAAGCTTCAGCACCTTGATGCCTCCAGAGAAATTCATGCCTCTTTTAAGTGGTGCAGTGAAAACCATGGTGCAAAACACGGAAGAGAAAACCAATGAAACAGTTTTTTTAGAAGCCATGGTCAAGGAAGTGGGCGAAAATCTGCCTCTCTTTCAAGCACAGTTTACACACTTTTATCAAACAGGCTTTTCCAGGTTGAAAGAAGCGGTCCATAAGAACGAAGCCATTCATGAAGCTTTAGCTACCCTGAAAGACAAAGGTTATACCTTGGCCATTGCCACAAATCCTCTCTTCCCTAAGGAAGCCATCGACCAACGCATAGCTTGGGCTGGCCTTAAGAAAGAAGATTTTGCCCATATCTCCTACTTTGAAGAGAGTCACTACTGCAAACCCAACCTTGCCTATTACAAAGAGATCCTCACGAAGCTACAAAAACACCCTGAAGAGTGCATGATGGTTGGAAACGATGCCTTAGAAGACTTAGTTTCAGGACAGCTGGGCATCAAGACCTACCTCATCACAGATCACCTACTTAATCGTTATGATGTGCCCATAGAAGCAGATGCCAAAGGCAACTATCAAGACTTTTTGTCCTTTGCAAAAACGCTTCCACAAGTAGCCCCACAGTAGGCCCCAAATAATGAGTAAAAACCATATAGAGGAAGTAAAAAAGCAGTACATTCCATGTGGAGTGTACTGCTTTTTTAATGGATAAACTCAAGGGCTTTAACGCTTACTGAGTAGTCCAATAAGCCATAGGAGAATTAATGCACCTACGACAGAGACGATGAAGCTCCATAAATTAAGTCCTGTGGCAGGACCAAGACCCAACAGTCCAGCAACCCATCCACCGATGAACGCGCCGATGATCCCTACGATGATGTTGGCAAATAGTCCCATCTTCGCATCCTTTCCTGCAATCATACTGGCGATCCATCCAGATACACCACCTAAAATAAGCCATACAATAAGATTACTGATTTCTGGCATAATTCATATACCTCCTTATATTCTTTATGTTCTTTCTCTAGCACGAAGCATACCTTCGACTTGGACCCATTATATGCCCAATCCCATTATACGGTCAATAAAACAAAGCCATTGTTTTCATCTGTTTTCATATTGTTTGCCAAAGGCCGTTTTTTGAAGCAAATCCTTCATAGTTTTTAAAAACTCTCTACAAACTCCTTACAAAATAGCCACTTTTTGGTTATACCCAGTACATACTTCCCTCGCTAATTTTTGAAGCAAAGAGCCCAGTTTCCTGAGATTTTACTGTCGTCTACAAAAAAACACCTGAAAAGAAGAAGCTTCTTTTCAGGTGTTTTGTCCTAAATCTATTTATTGGTGTCGATGTATGCCCATCCATTCTTAAAGTAATCTACCCCGGACATGAGGGTGAAGAACACTGCAACATACATGGCCACGGGTGGGAAGATACTAAAGAAAGACCCTAAGAATGGCCACTGTTGGAAAAGGGTGATCAGATACTCTTCATGGGTCGAAATCAGTTGAATAAGCATAGAGATGATGGCGATGATCTGGGTGGTGGTTTTGATTTTCCCCCAAATGCTCGCTGCTATGACCACCCCTTCGTTGGCTGCAATGGTTCTGAGACCAGAAACAGCAAACTCTCTGGAAATAATGACCACAGCGACCCATGCGCCAATAAGATTATATTGCACCAAGGCGATGAGGGCAGAGGTAACCAAAAGCTTATCTGCCAAGGGATCCATAAACTTCCCAAAATTGGTAATGAGATTGTCTCGACGCGCAATTTTTCCATCTAAATGATCGGTATAGGCAGCGATGATGAAGACCACCGTAGCCAAGGTGTAATTCATGGGTATTGCTTGTACGGAAACCAGTACTAGAAAAACTGGTACTAGAATCATTCTAAATAAAGTCAACTTATTTGGTAAATTCATTTTATCCACTCCAAATCTTATGAAATCTCTTATTCTCTTTTATTAAACCTGAGGATACTCAAGTTACCACACAAATCTATCATCTCATATTCTAAGGCTTTTCACAAGAACTAGTCTTCCTTTAGATAAGTTTCTGAAAGGAGGATTTGCCTAGGCTTGGCCCCATCCCTAGGAGAGATTACTCCACGTTCTTCCAGCTCCTCCATGATCCTTGCTGCGCGGTTATATCCTATACGCATTTTTCTTTGTAAAAATGATGTGGAGGCTTGTTGATTTTCCACCACAACTCTCACCGCTTCTTGATATAACTCGTCACCCTCTTCATCGGCCTCTTGATCGGCACGACCCTTTTCAATATGTTCCAAAATCTCTTCATCATAAGAAAGCTTATCTTTATGAACCTTAATTCTGGACACAATGGCCTCCACTTCCTCTTCCGAAATGAACGCACCTTGGATGCGCTTGGGTTTTTGTTCACCTACTGGGTAATAGAGCATATCTCCTTTGCCCAGGAGCTTTTCAGCGCCGCCTGAATCTAAAATGGTTCTTGAATCAATGGCACTGGATACTGCAAAGGAAATTCTGGAGGGTATGTTGGCTTTGATCACCCCCGTAATGACGTCCACAGAAGGTCTTTGGGTGGCTATGACCAAGTGCATCCCAGCCGCTCTGGCCATCTGTGCAAGTCTTGCGATGTAATCTTCCACTTCGTTGGCCGAAACCATCATCAAGTCTGCCAGCTCATCTACGATGATGACGATATAGGGCAAATGCTCCAAGTCTTTATTTTTCTTGGCTAATTCGTTAAATCCTTCTAGATTACGTACTCCGTATTCTGCAAAAGCTTGATATCTTCTGGTCATTTCATTCACAGCCCAATTTAGCGCCCCTGCCGCTTTTTTGGGATCTGTCACCACGGGAATCAGGAGGTGTGGAATGCCATTATACACGTTCAGCTCAACCACCTTAGGATCCACCATAAGAAGCCGTACTTCATCAGGCTCATACTTATATAAAATGGAGATGATCAAAGAGTTGATGCATACACTTTTCCCAGACCCTGTGGCACCCGCTATGAGTACATGAGGCATCTTAGCCAAGTCTCCAATCATGGCATCCCCAGAAATATCTTTCCCCAGAGCCACAGAAATCTTCATGGCGTTCTTTTGAAACTTTGGATCTTCGATGACTTCTCGCAGATACACAGGCGTGGTTTCTTTATTGGGAATCTCAATCCCCACTGCCGCTTTCCCTGGAATGGGTGCTTCAATTCGAACCCCTCGCGCCGCCAAAGCCAAGGCGATATCATCGGATAGATTGACGATTCTAGATACTTTGACGCCCGCCTTGGGTTGCAACTCGTATCGCGTAACCGATGGACCTTTGGACACATGCATCACTCGAGCTTCCACTCCAAAGGACTGGAGGGTCTCTTCCAATTTCTTAGCATTCTCCATAATCTCATTGCGGTCTTCATGGTCCAGCATTCCTTGAATATTTTGTTTCAAAAGAGCAATCTCTGGAAATTCATAGGACGGCCTGACCAATTCCTCCACCTTCATCTGTTCTCCATGGATGGGTTCCTCTGGCAACGTACTGGTGACCTCAGAAGACACCATGGGCTTTTCTTGTGGTTTTGCCCCCGTTGTCTCCTGTACATCCTTATCCAGCTCTTCTTCATGGTGCATGAGGATTTCACCAGCCCTTTCATCCCCCTTAGTAAATCCGGCACCTTCTACGGTGACTTCTTTAGAGAGGGCATCTTCTTTATCCAGGGTCTCCACCAAGGCTTCCTCCGAAACATCTAGGTGAATGAATGGAGAATTTGTGGACTCCTGCTCCTCTTTCCCTTCCATGATCTTTAAAAGTGCTAACTTTTCTTCTAATTTCTGTTTTTCGTCCTCTTCTTGCGCTCTCACTCGGCTCTTTTTTTCTTTGTGCTTGGTCATTTGCACTTCCACAGTGGTTGCTGCAGATCTTCTTTGGGCATTGACTTGTCTAAGAAAATCATACAAAGTCGTATTAAAAAACAAGACCAAGGATACAACATAAAGCATCCCTGCCACAATATAGGTGCCCAAAGGGCCCAAAAGGCGATAGAGAGGGACTGCCACCATGAGACCTAAAATACCTCCATGGCTGGTGTCTTCCATGTTCATGAGGTTTCTCAGGGTCACCATGAACCCTTCTTGATGGACAGACTCCATTCTGTTAAGAGATAACAAAAGCGCAGTGGTCAATCCAAAAAGGAGAACGCCGTAGGTCTTCTTATTGGAAAAGAGTCCTGGCTTTCTCAAAATTAACGCTGCACCCATGAGCAAGAGAAATAGGGGGAAGACATAGGCTAGACTGCCTAATATGGCTAGTAAAGCTTCCTTAATACTCTCCCCTAGAATACCCACACTGCTGGAGAGCATAGAAATCAGTGCAAAGACGCCTAGCCCAATCATGCTCAGGCCTAAGAGTTCTAAGTAAAATACTTTTCTTTGATCCTGTACACTCTTTTTCCGTGGTGTTCTCTTTGTAGTGCTTGTAGACTTCTTTACGGGGGCTTTTCTCCCTGCTGAAGACGCTCTTCCTCTAGCGGATGCCCCGGTCTTTTTTTGTGTCGGCTTTTTAGGTCCACTTGTTGTCTCTTTCAAAAAAGCCACCTCCCATTCATCCATTCTTTTATACTGTATCTATTCTATCACAATCTCCCCATCAATTGAAATGGCTTGAACACAAGGTTTAAGTTTCCAAAGTCCCAGCTTTTCCCTGGCCGACCTAAAATAGCCTGGCAATTGTCCATGGTACAAAAACCCTTAGTCATGAACCCTACGCCAAAGGACCCCTTCACCCACAACCTCCCCTTGATGAAGAGCTCCAAGGTCGTCTACAAAGGGCTCCCATGACTGATTACGCTCTGCCTAATAGGCGCACCTTATCCCCTGCCATTCTTTCGACGAAGAAATAGACCAGCATCCCCTGGGAATGCTGGTCCATGAAACTTTCTTTTATGCTTCTGTCTTTTCTTCTTGCTCTTTCTTTTCCATATCCAGTAAAGCATCTCGTCTTGATAAGTTGATTCTTCCTTGCTGGTCAATTTCTGTAACCTTCACAAGAATTTCATCCCCTACATCTACAACATCCTCTACCTTTTCTACTCTCTTCTTATCGAGCTTAGAAATATGACAAAGTCCTTCTTTATTAGGTAGGATTTCAATGAAAGCACCAAAAGGCATCAACTTGATGACTTTACCTAGATAGATTTCACCAGGTACCACTTCCTTTACAATCCCTTCAATGATGGAGATGGCTTTCTTCACCATATCAATATCAGGACCTCCTACAAAGACCTTTCCTGTATCATCAATGTCAATCTTCACGCCGGTTTCAGCAATGATCTTGTTGATGACTTTTCCACCAGATCCGATGACGTCTCTGATTTTGTCTGGATTAATCTGTAGGGTAAAGATTTTCGGTGCATACTGAGATACTTCTGGTCTTGGCTCAGCCAGGGCGCTGTTCATCACCTCTAAGATCTCAAGCCTTGCGGTCTTGGCATCACGAATGGATTTTTCGATGCAAGCAGGAGATAATCCAGCGATTTTCGTGTCTACTTGAATGGCTGTAATCCCTTCTGTGGTTCCAGCTACCTTAAAGTCCATATCGCCAAAGAAATCTTCGATTCCTTGAATATCTGTGACCACTTCTTCCATGGCTAGATCATCCGTGGTGAATAAGCCCATGGCAATTCCTGCACAAGGTCTCTTTAGCGGAACACCTGCATCCAGCAAGGACAACGAAGAGGCACATACAGAGGCTTGTGAAGTAGATCCATTGGAAGATAATACTTCAGAAACCACACGAATGGTATAGGGGAAGTCTTCTTCACTTGGAATGAGTGGCTCTAAAGCCTTTTCAGCCAAGGCACCATGACCAATTTCTCTTCTTCCTGGTCCTCTCATAGGTCTTGTTTCTCCCACAGAGTAGGAAGGGAAATTATAGTGATGAATATAGCGCTTGCTTTCTTCTTCACTGACACCATCTAGGATCTGAATGTCTCCAATGGCCCCTAAGGTAGTCACTGCAAGCACTTCTGTGGATCCTCTGGAGAAAATGCCAGAACCGTGGGTTCTAGGTAGTATTTCTACTTCTGCCGCCAGCGGTCTGATTTCATCGAAGGCTCTGCCATCGATTCTCTTCTTTTCTAAGATGGCCATATCTCGTACGGTTTCCTTCTGAAGAAGGTACAGGGTTTCAGAAATATCACTTCTGCCTTCTGGATACTTTTCATCAAAGGCTTCGGATACCTTCGCCTTAATGTCATCCATCATCTTGGTGCGTTCATCCTTATCCACCACATGCATGGCTTCTCTAACCAAGTCTCCTGCAAAATCTCTTACCTCTTTCTCAAGAAGTTCATTCATCTTATACAGCACAGGAACTTTCTTCTCCTTGCCATAAGCTGCTTGGATTTCTTTTTGCATGGTAATGATAGGCTGACATGCCTCAAATCCATAATGAATGGCCTTGATCATGGTATCCTCATCCACTTCTTGCGCACCTGCTTCAATCATCATGACGAGTTCTTCTGTGGCACATACTGTAAGGTTTAACAGGCTGGCTTCTCTTTCCTTAGAGGTTGGGTTGAGCACCAGCTCTCCATCCACGAGACCCACCATGACCGCAGCCAGTGGTGTGGTGTAAGGCACGGAAGATAACAGGAGCGCAAAAGCTGCCCCATTGATGGCCAAGATTTCTGGCAAGTTATCATTTTCCACGGAAAGCACACTACAAACCACCTGGACATCATTTCTGTATCCTTTGGGAAATAATGGTCTTAAGGGTCTATCAATGGCACGACCAGATAGAATGGCCTTTTCAGAAGGTCTTCCTTCACGCTTGATGAAGCCCCCAGGAATTTTACCTACTGCATACATTTTTTCTTCATAATCCACTGCCAATGGGAAAAAATCGATGCCGTCTCTTGGTTTTTCAGAAGCATTGGCATTGACCATCACCACTGTATCCCCATAATTCATAAAAATCGCTGCATCAGAGAGCTTCCCTCTGTCTCCAAATTCTATGCCAAAACTTCTTCCAGCAAATTGGATTTCTTTTTTAATTTGCATGTATTCCTCTCCTTTTCTTGCCCAAGAACATAGATTGTTCGTAAATGCCCGTCTAATAAATTTTTTAAAAACCAAAAAATCAACGCGTTGCATTCTTTGATTTTTAAAAAACATCAGATTTCTTTTTACTTCAGAACCCTACGCCAGGGGCACCTTTAACTATATTTGCTTTATGAAAAGCTTTAAGTCCAGTATATACTAAAAGCCTGCTTTAGAAAAGCAGGCTCAGAGTACAATTTTCAGTTATCTTCTGATTCCAAGCTTCGCTATGATATCTCTGTATCTTTCAATATCCTCAGCCATCAGATAGTTAAGAAGACCTCTTCTTTGACCTACCATCATAAGAAGACCTCTTCTTGAATGGTGATCCTTCTTGTGGGTCTTAAGATGCCCTGTCAGGGAGTTGATTCTCTCTGTGAGCAGTGCAATTTGCACCTCTGGTGAACCTGTGTCACCTTCGTGTCTTGCATGGGTCTGGATGATTTCCAGCTTTCTTGCCTTATCCATTTTGCTATACCTCCTAAATTTTATCCCCTATGACCACGTAAAAAGACAGCAACCCTAGTTACGTAGTTCATGGTTCGTACAGTATTATACCATAGGTGCAGCACTACTTCAATTATAAAAGTGTAGAAAGCACCTGATTTTTTGCATACTCTTCATCTTTTTTCAGCTGTTCCACCAAAGCATCTAAGGTTTCATATTTCTCTTCATCCCGCATATACGTGACAAAATAGAGTTTTACTTCTTCCCCATAGATTTCTTCATCAAAATCCAGGATATACGTTTCAATGCTTAAGGCTTTTCCATCCACCGTGGGATTGTATCCCACAGAGGTGATGCTCTTATATAGGGTATCTCCCACCATGATGTTGGTGTAGTATACGCCCGTTTTAGGTAGCACATAGGTGGTGTCATAACTCATATTGGCCGTGGGAAACCCAAGTTTTCGACCAAGCTTTTTCCCACCAATGATGGTTCCGCGTAGCATAAAGGGTTCAAACAAAAGCTCGTTGGCTTCTTTGAGTTCCCCTTTTAGAATCAAGTTCCGAATACGCGTACTACTGATGATGTCATCATTCTTCAATGCTGCATCCATGATGAATAATTTAAATCCAACTCTTTCAGCCATTTCTTTTAAGGTATCCACATTGCCTTTATTCTGGTATCCATACTTGTAGTTGAAGCCCACCACAAACCCTTTGGCATTGTAGTCGTTGATGAGACTCATAATAAAGTCTTCTGCTTCTGTTTGCATGTATTCCATGGTGAAGGAAATGAAAATGGTGGCATCCACCCCTTTGGCTTTTAACAGATGGATCTTCTGTTTGTTGTCCATGAGAAGCTTCGGCGCAAGCTCTGGCTTCGCAACAGTGAGCGGATGATTCTTGAAAGTATACACAGCACTATTTAGACCATCAGCCATGGCTTCATCCACCACTTTATTGATCAAGGTCATATGGCCCTTATGGAGGCCGTCAAAACTCCCTAGTGCAATGTAGGTTCCTTCTTTGAAATCTCCCTTATCGTGTTCATCTATTACAATCATTTTAAACCTCACAGTAGATTTAGTTTCAAATATACACTGTCTTGGGCTTTCTCTAAAATCCCTAGAAACTCGCCAGCTTCAGAGTACCCTCTATACTGTCCATCTGAAACTTTTGTCGCAAGTCTTTTGTCTTTTACTTTCACCCCGTTGTGGATGAGTTTTAAGAAGTCCTCAGGGATGACTACAGCCTCAAAGGCACCAAGCACTTGGTCCATGGGCTGAAGATACTTCTCTGGGCCATCCTTTTCAAGGGTCTCTAAGGTCACGGCCTGCTCTTTTTGAAACTGCCCAGTTCCTTCTCGGATGAGACCCGTCATGATGGCTCCACAATCTAGGCTTCGCCCAAAGTCGTCAATGATGCTTCTCACATAGGTCCCTTTAGAGCATTGAAGTAGAAACTCTCCACGACCTTCTTTTTCCTCAAAAGAGGTCAACCTAAGCAGTGATACGTGTATTTCTCGAAGGGCTCTATCCACTTCTTCCCCAGCCCGTGCCAGTTCATAAAGCCTTTTACCTTCCACTTTCAGCGCAGAATACATGGGTGGTCTTTGCATGGTGGTTCCTATAAAACTAGTGAGCACCTCTTCTAAGGCCTCTCTAGTAGGCAATGGTTTCCCTGTCTCTTCCACTTGACCAAATGCGTCTAAGGTATCTGAAATCTGCCCCAGCTGAAAGGTGGCCCGATAGGTTTTTTCCCCTGCCATGATATAGTCCACAAGCTTTGTGGCCTTGCCCACACAAATGGGCAACACCCCTTCAGCTTCAGGGTCTAAGGTGCCTGTATGACCTACTTTTTTCATGTGAAGCAATTTCTTGATCTCTGCCACCACTTGGAAAGAGGTTTTCCCTCTCTTCTTGTATACGTTGATTACGCCATTCACTAAGCCATCATCCTTTCAATCTCTTTCAACATCCATTCTTTGGCTTCTTGTAAGGAGGGGGCTTCCATGTTGCACCCAGCGGCCCGTACATGGCCTCCGCCACCGAATTTTCCGCATAAGGCAGAAGCATCAATTTTCTCTTTCGTACGAACACTGACGCGATAAAACCCTTCTGCTTCTTTGAAGAGGATGGATACATCCGCCTCCGGTGGTTCCAGTCCATAATTGACGATGTCTCCTGTATCTCGATCCGATATGGCCAAGACATTAAAGTCTTCTCCCTTAAGATTCATCATGGACACAAACCCCTCTAGATGATTTTCCAAAGTCATCAAGGCCCTGCCCAATAATTTCACTTGTGAAAAAGCCGATGTAGAAAAGAGCATGCGTTGTATTTTTGAAAAATCAACGCCTGTTTCTAGCAAGGCGGCTGCCACTTGTAAAGTTTTTGGCGTCGTGCTTGGAAACCTGAAAGACCCTGTGTCTGTAATGATGCCTGTATAGAGGCATTCTGCCATGGGGATATCCACCACCACTTGAAGCTCTTTCAAGAGCTGATATATGAGCTCCGCCGTGGAGGCCGCTTTTGCATCCACATAATTTACTGTGCCGTAATATTCATTAGACACATGATGGTCTATGTTTACTTTTAGTATTTCTTGAAAACCCTCACGCTCCATGGATAACCGATCTTTGTTGCCACAATCCAGGCATAAAAGAAGCGTGCGGTCTTTTCTCAACAAAGATTCTGTGCCAAATTCCTCATAAAGAGAAAGATAGGCCAAATCTTGTGGGCCAGGTTCTTTCGATAGAATTTGCACGTCTTTCCCCAAGGCTCTCAACCCTAGCGCAAGGCCCAAGGTGCTGCCCACCGCATCTCCATCTGGAGATGCGTGGGTCACCAAAGCCAAGTGCTCATGGTGGGAGACCATTTGGACGATGTCTTGCCAATCCATCTTAGCTGCCCTGCTGTTCATTGGCTTTTTTGATCAGTTCATCAATGTGCATCCCACGATCAATGGTATCATCTACCACGAAAATGAGTTCAGGCACATAGCGAAGCTGAATTCTTTTGCCCACTTCACGTCTGATAAATCCTGCGGAGTTTTTCAGCCCCAAGAAAGATTCTTCTTTTTCCGTCTCCGTACCAAAAATACTTGCATATACTTTTGCGTATCGAAGATCTGAAGTGACTTCCACATCCGTGATGGTAATCATTGCCGTGATTCTGGGGTCCTTCAAACCATTCATGATAATGGCGGAAATTTCCTTCTTCATCTCTTCGTTGATTCTACCACTTCTATACTTAGCCATACGTTCCACCTCTTTCCTTTAGATTCCTAGGTGCTACCTCTTCTTGTTGTCTACAGTTCTTTTCTCACCACAGACTCGAAAGTGAAGGCTTCTAGAATATCGCCTTCTTTGATTTCATTAAACTTCTCAATGGAGAGTCCGCATTCAAATCCTGTGAGCACTTCTTTGGCATCATCCTTGAATCTCTTTAGAGAAGCCAATTTACCTTCATGAATGATGACGCCATCACGTAGCACTCGTATTTCTGCATTTCTTGTAATTTTACCGTTGAGAACATAACATCCCGCAATGGTGCCCACTGCAGATACTTTATAGGTTTGTCGAATTTCCACTCGACCAAGAATTACTTCTTTAATATCTGGGGAAAGCATACCAATCATGGCTGCCTTCACATCATCCACTGCATGGTAAATGACACGGTAGGTTTTCACATAAACCTTTTCTTTTTCTGCTAACACTTGGGCATTGTTGTCTGGTCGAACATTAAATCCGATGACCACTGCATTGGATGCCGCTGCCAAAGAAATATCTGTTTCTGTCACTGCACCAACACCACCATGAATCACACGCACCTTAATTTCATCGGTGGAGAGCTTCTCAAGGGTGTTTCTTAAAGCTTCAATGGATCCTTGGACATCTGCCTTGATGATGATGGGTAATTCTTGAATCTTCCCTTCCTTCACTTGGCTGTAGAGATCTTCCAAAGACACTCTCATGGTGCTTTGTTGAAGACTCTTTTCCTTGATCTTTCTGGCTTCTGCCATACCTCTTGCAGTCTTTTCATCTTTTACTTCATTGAATTTGTCTCCAGCATGAGGCACTTCAGAAAGCCCAAGAATTTCCACAGGAATAGAAGGTCCTGCGCTCTTGATTTTCTTTCCTTTGTCATCAAACATGGCACGAATTCTTCCATAAGTAGATCCTACCAATATAGAATCTCCTACATGAAGTGTTCCCTTTTGTACCAGAAGGGTTGCCACAGGTCCACGACCCTTGTCCAATTCAGATTCGATGACTGTACCAATGGCTCTTCTGCTTGCATCTGCTTTTAATTCTTCTACTTCAGCTGTAAGAAGGACCATCTCTAATAGGTCGTCGATCCCTATTCTTTGCTTAGCAGAAACTGGTACACAGATGGTATCTCCACCCCATTCTTCTGCCACAAGACCATACTCTGTAAGCTCTTGCTTCACGCGGTCTATATTGGCTCCTTCTACATCAATCTTGTTGATGGCCACGATCATGGGTACTTGGGCAGCCTTACAGTGGTTGATGGCTTCTGCTGTTTGTGGCATGATGCCGTCGTCTGCTGCTACGACCAAGATTACAATGTCTGTGACCTGAGCGCCTCTTGCACGCATGGCGGTGAAGGCTTCATGACCAGGAGTATCTAAAAAGGTAATCTTTTCATCATTGATGGTAATGGTATACGCACCAATATGCTGGGTAATTCCACCTGCTTCACTTTCTGTGACCTTGGCTTTACGAATGGCATCCAGCAGTGAAGTCTTCCCATGGTCTACGTGACCCATAACCGTTACAATAGGCGGTCTCTTCTCTAAGTTCACATCTAAGGTATCATCTTGGTCTTCATCAGAAATGCCAGAAGTTGCATCTGTAACCTTTACAATTTCCACTTCTAACTTTTCAGCGGCCTTTTCAGCAGTTTCATAATCAATTTCCTGATTGATTCCAGCCATTATGCCTGTGAAAATAAGGGCTTTAATGACTTCTGCCACTGGCTTTTGAAGCTTTTCAGCAAATTCTTTCACGGTGATGAATTCGCCCACCTCAATCTTCAGATCAGCAAGTCTTCGTTCTTCTGCTTCTTTTTCTTCTTGGGCAAGCTCTCTTCTCGTCTTCTTCTTCTTTTTGGCCAGATTGACCACTTCTTCTTCTAAGATCTCTTCATATTCATCCACGATGCTTTTGGTTGCTTGATCTTCTTGGGCTTCTTCCTTCTTCTTCGCCCCTTCTGAACTGTCACCGCTGAGAAGCTCCTTAATGAGTGCTGCGTCTTCTTCTTCAACCACACTCATATGGTTCTTCACTTCTATTCCAAACTCATCCTTCAATATGGCTATTAGTTCTTTACTCGTTATTTCTAGTTCCTTTGCAAGTTCATATACTCTGATTTTTGACAATAGGACCACCTCCGTTTAATTCTTCGCTCTCTTTGCTTTCATACAGTGTTTTCAGTTTCTCCGCCATGTTGCGGTCTGATACACCAACCACAGCAATTCCTTCATAACCTAATGCATATCCTAATTCATCGGGAGTGAAATCCTCAATGAAAGGCACTTTATACTTTTCACAGTAACCTCTAAACTTATCCTTTGTGTTTTCAGAAGCTCCTTTAGACAGCACAAGAAGTTTGACCTTTCTTGTCTTCACAGCTTCCTCACATTTGTTGTACCCTAGGATGAGCTTCCCGGACTTTCTAATGAGTCCTAGGAAAGACAGCATTTTATCCAAGCTCCACCGCCTTTCGAAGATCATCATAGATCTCCTGGCTAATGGGGGTCTCCAAGTTTCTAGATAGTCTTTTGGTCTTAAAGGCCTTTTCCAGACAATCCACGTTCTTGCAAACATAGGCACCTCTACCGGGTTTTTTCCCTACAAGATCCATTGAGAGTTCCCCCTCTTTGTTCTTCACCACACGGATGAGTTCTTTTTTGGGTTTCATCTCCATGCAGCCGGTGCACATTCTCATTGGTATTTTTTTCACCTTCACACAAAACACCTCTCTTTCTTTGTGTTCAAGGGCTTCTAGACCTCTTCTGTTTCTTCTGCTTCTTCCGTATCTTCCAGTTCTGCAGCTTCTGTTTCCTCATCTACAAGCACTTCTTCTTCAAGGATGTCCTCTTCTTCTGTCATTAGAGAAGCCTCTTCCTTGACTTTGGCTTCTTCTTCTTTTAATAGAAGCTCCGCCTCATATTGCTTTTTGCTCTTGATGTCGATTTTCCACCCGGTAAGCTTTGCCGCCAGACGAACATTTTGTCCTTCTTTACCAATGGCTAAGGACAACTGATTATCGTCCACCACAACCTTACAAGAATTCCCCTCTTCCACAATGATGACATCCAGTACTTTGGATGGACTCAAGGCGTTGGCAATGAATTCCTTTGGATCACTAGACCACTTGATGATGTCAATTTTCTCGTTTCTCAGTTCCGTGACGATGCTTTGTACTCTTGTTCCTCTAGGTCCTACGCAAGCTCCCATGGGTTCTACTTCAGGATCATTGGAATGCACCGCAATCTTTGTTCTAGAACCTGCTTCCCTAGAAATGGCTTTGATTTCCACAATGCCATCATAGATTTCAGGTACTTCTTTTTCAAAAAGTCTCTTCACAAGACCTGGGTGGGTTCTAGACACTGCAATCATCGGCCCCTTTGGATTTTGCTTCACTTCCACAATATATAGCAGAATCTTATCATTGAACTGATAATTTTCTCCTGGAATTTGTTCTGTGGGGGTTAAGACCGTTTCAGTTTTGCCAAGGTCAATATAAATATTGCCCTTGTCTTTTCGCTGAACGGTTCCAAAGATTACATCAAACTCCTTCTCATGATACTGATTATACAGGATACTTCTTTCAGCTTCCTTAATCCTTTGGGTAACAATTTGCTTAGCAGATTGGGCTGCTACCCGTGCAAAATTAGCAGGGGTGACTTCATTTTCCACAAAATCAAGCAGCTCATAGCGTGGATCCAGTTCCTTGGCTTCTTCCAATGAAATCTCATCTTGGTCATCCAATACTTCCTCCACCACTCTTCTCAGGGCGAATACTTTAATTTCTCCCGTTTCTCTGTCAATGTTCACCCGAACATTGGTAGACCCAGAATTCACATAATTTTTCTTGTACGCCGCAATCATTGCATCTTCTAAGGTCTCAAAAAGCATTTCCTCACTGATCCCTTTTTCTTCTGCGATGGCTTTGAGTGCAAGAATAACTTCATCTTTCTTTTTCACAGTTGCCTTTGCCATTTTCTCCTCCTAATTGTTCCTTTACAAATCCACTTCGATGTTCATGGATCGTATATTTTCAAAAGAAACCACCAATTCTTTCTGGTCTTTCAGAACGGTCACCGCTTCTTCTTCAACGGCTTGTAATATGCCTACAAACTTCTTCGCCCCATCTACAGGCTTCTTGGTTTTTACCTGAACCTTTTCTCCCACTGCACCCATCATATGGGCTCGAGTGAACAGTGTCCTGAAAATCCCCGGAGAGGAAACCTCCAGATTATAATCTTCTGAAATGGGGTCTTTCTCGTCCAGTATATCACTAACTCTTCGGGATACTTTTTCACAGTCCTCAAGCTTAATACCATTTTCATGGTCAATGTAAAACCGGAGAATATTCATCCCTTCTTCTCGTACATACTCCACATGATAGAGTCCATAGCCAAGATCTTTCACTTCTTCTTCGAAGAGCCCTGTGAGCTCTTGCCAATTTCCCATACTTTCACCTCTTCTTTTTGATAATTCTTCAGAACTCTTTGCGCCCTGAAAGAGTTCTGGGTAATGAAAAACGCAACTAGATACCAGTTGCGCCACACAAAACGAAAGAGCGGGTTTTGCCCACTCTTCAAGTTCAAAGTTATTCTTCCTATATAGAATATCATAGTTTGTCTTCAATTTCAACCCTACAGATTGAACAAAGACAACTGGTTTGTATCATCCATGCCTTCTAACGCACCGCAGTGGGTTAAGGTCTCGATGACAGTCTTGGATATCTTACAACGGAGCCTCACATCCTCCTTGGAGATGAAGGGACTTTTCTTGGCTTCCTCATAAATTGAGGTGGCCGCATTGACCCCTACCCCCACAAGGCAGCTTAAGGGAGGCCTGATTTCTCCATCTTCTATGAGAAATTTCACACCATGGGATTTGTAAAGATCCACAGGTTTAAATTTAAACCCTCGTTTATACATCTCATAAACGATCTCTAAGATGGTGATCATGTTTTTTTCTTTGGCGGAAATGTTGTTGCCCAGCTCATAATATTCATCTAACTTTTTACGCACTTCCACTTCGCCAGAGAGTATCAGTTCACCATCAAAATCCGTGGCTCTGGTGGAATAGTACGCAGCATAATACGCCAAAGGATGATACACCTTATAGTAGGCAATGCGCATGGCCATCATCACATAGGCTACCGCATGCCCTTTCGGGAACATGTATTTGATTTTTTTACAAGATTCAATGTACCACTCCGGCACCTCATGGTCCCGCATGATCACTTCATCATCATCCTTGAGCCCTTTTCCTTTACGCACACTTTCCATGATGGTGAAGGCGCGTTTTGCAGGAAGGCCTTTATAGATCAAGTAGACCATGATGTCATCTCTTGTGCTGATACATTCACTAAGGGTTGTGAATCCTTCTTTGATGTAGTACTGGGCATTGTTTAGCCACACATCTGTACCATGGGAAAGACCCGAAATACGCACAAGATCCGCGAAGGTTTTGGGATTGGTATCTAACAGCATCCCTCGCACAAATTTGGTGCCAAACTCTGGAAGACCTAAAGAGCCTACCGGTATACCCAGTTCCTCCTCTGTGACCCCTAGTGCTTTGGTGCTGGTGAAAAGTGAGAGCACTTTCTCATCATTTAAAGGTAACGATTTAGGATCTACCCCGGTCAAATCTTCCAGCATGCGAAGCATGGTGGGATCATCATGCCCCAGAATATCCAATTTCAGTAATCTACCCGAGATGGAATGATAATCAAAATGAGTGGTGGTGATGTCTGAGCTTTGATCGTCTGCTGGTCTTTGTACCGGTGTGAAGTTATGGACATCGTTGTCTCGTGGTACCACCATGATGCCTCCTGGATGCTGCCCTGTGGTTCTTTTTACGCCCACAAGCCCTTGAGATAACCGCTCCACTTCTGCCGTGGGTAAGTGCATCTCCTTTTCTTCGATATATTTTTTCACATACGCAAAGGCTGTTTTATCCGCCACGGTACCAATGGTACCTGCCTTAAAGACATAGCCTTCACCAAAGAGTTCTTCTGTGTATTTATGGACCACCGCTTGATACTCTCCAGAGAAATTCAAGTCGATGTCTGGTTCTTTATCTCCTTCAAAACCCAAGAAGGTTTCAAAGGGAATGTCATGGCCATCTCGTACGTAGGCTGTACCACACTGGGGACAATCTTTCAAAGGTAGATCCGCACCACTGTTGATGCTACCATCTAAGAAAAACTCATTGTGACGACACTTTGGACATCGATAATGAGGGGGCAGACCATTAACCTCGGTAATTCCTGTAAAAGTGGCCACCAAAGAAGAGCCCACAGACCCTCTGGACCCTACAAGATATCCATCGGATAGGGATTTGGCCACCAGTTTATGGGCAATGAGATACAGCACCGCATAGCCATTGCTGATGATGGAATTAAGCTCCTTGGTCACGCGCTTTTCCACCACCTCTGGTAAGATGTCGCCATAAAGATCATGGGCTTCCTTCATGGTCATTTCACGGATTTCTTCATCCGCGCCATCGATTTTCGGTGGAAAGGTCCCCTTGGGAATGGGCAAGAACTCTTCTATGAGATCCGCCACCTTGTTGGTATTTTCTACAACAATTTCATAGGCCTTGGCGTGTCCTAAGTAGCTAAAGGCTGCTAGCATTTCCTCAGTGGTTCTAAAGTAAAGGTCCAACTCTCCATTTTGATTGCTGTATCCTTGAGAGGCCAGTAAAATCTTTCGGTAGAACTTGTCTTCTTTATGCAAATAATGCACATCTCCTGTGGCCACCACAATTTTCCCTTGGGATTCTCCTAGCTTTATGAGCCTTCTATTCAAGTCTCTTAAACCTTCCAAATCTAAGATTCGTCCGTCTTTTAATAGATCTACGTTGTTTTCAATGGGTTGTACTTCTATGTAATCATAAAAAGCAGCCATGGCTTCGATCTCATCTTCAGTACGTCCTTCCATGATATAGCGGACCAGCTCTGAGTTGATACAAGCGGAGCCAAGAAGCAGACCTTCTCTTTTTTCTTTGAGGACACTTTTTCGAATTCTTGGCTTCATATGAAACGTTTCTAAATGTGAAGAAGAAACCATTTCGTAAAGATGCTTCAGGCCCGTGAGATTCTTCACCAAAATGGTGGTGTGATACATGGGAAGTTTACGATAGTCCATCTCCGCCTTACTACGCTCATTGAGCTCTGTAAAGGAATGAATCCCCATGGACGTCATCTTCTCCATGGATTTTTGGAGAATTCTATGGGTGGTCTTGGCATCGTCAACAGCTCTATGATGGGTGCCCATATCAATGCCTAGATGCCTTGAAATCACATCCAAACGATGTCTTTTAAGCTCAGGATATAAGTACCTGGCTAAAGGCACTGTATCCATGATGGGATTGTCGATGGAAAGCCCCACATCTTTTAGATTCTTTCGAATAAATCCCACATCGAAATAGGCGTTATGAGCCACCAAGGTAGCACCTTTTATGAAGGTGTAGAACTCTTTTATTACTTGCTCTATGAGAGGCGCATCCTTCACCATCTGATCTGTGATTCCTGTTAGCTCTGTGATTTTCAGTGGAATGGCCCGTTCTGGATTCACAAAGGCAGAGAATTCCTCCACCACAACATCCCCGCGCACCTTTACGGCGCCAATTTCAATGATGCGATCATTTTCAGAGGAGAACCCTGTGGTTTCAATATCAAAAATCACCAAATCCTCCAGGGTCTCGTCCACTCCTTCAATGATGTTGATTTCATCGTTGACCACATAAGCTTCCATACCATAGAGTGCTTTCACGCCAGTGGCTTTGGCATGGTCCATGGCTTCTGGATATCCTTGCACCACGCCATGGTCTGTGATGGCCACAGCTTTGTGTCCATAATCCTTCGCCAAGGCGAAGACAGATTTTGAAGAAGGCAAGGCGTCCATACTGGACATATTGGTGTGAAGATGAAGCTCCACCCGTTTTTCTCTGGCCAAGTCTTTCTTCTTCAGCTTTTCCATCTGATAAATGTCTCTGGCAATCATGGTGAGTTCTTTGGAATACATATCTAAGGTCACATTCCCTTTAAACCTATAAACGCTCCCAGGTTTTATACCCAGGTCTTCATTTTCCTTGAGAAACACCTTCACGGCGATGGAACTGGTGAGATCTGTCACAAAGAGAATGAGCAATGTTTTGCCATTACGTAGTTTCCTCTCGTCTACTTTAAAGACTTCTCCCCCTATGACGCAAATTCCTGCATTGTCGTCCAGCTCCTTGATGGGTACGCTGGGTTCCTTGATGGCTTTTCCCAGGAGGACGTGGGGATCTTGTACTTTCTTCTGATGTTTCGAGGCCTCTGTCTGAGCAGAAGGCTTCTGCTGAATCACCATTTTTGGGGCCTCTTGGGTAGCCTTAGCACCCTTAGATTCTTGCCTTGCTATGGAAAGCTCTTTTTCCACATCCAGGTCTTCTCGACGCGGGGTCATGGAAAGATCTAGATGCATCTCCACGTGAAGTTCTTGCCCATAATGGGCCAAAAGAAGCCGCTCTAGACTTTTTACCGTGTCTTGCCCTTTAAAGTTTGACAAAAGGGCAGGACTGTAATGGGCAATCTTAAGATTGCCTTCTTCTAGCTTTAACCTTGCATCTTTGAGAAAGTTGTATCGCAGAGGTTCTGTGAGAAAAACACCCATGAGGATTTCCCGAAGCTTATCCTCTTGAAAGGTCTCTACTATGTTCACGATACTCGTGTCACATTTTTTTCCTGTGAGACGGGAAAGAAAGAGCCCAATAGGCTCTTTCACAGAAGGCTCCAATAATGAGGCGGACTTCAACAGTACCCGGAACTGATTGTTCGGCTTTACATACTCTACTTTAAGGACTTGCTGAATCTTATAAGAAGAGAGCGATGCCTCTTCTGAAAACAAGGTTTGTAGGTCCATACTTCCGCCTCCTTTCTACAGTTTTTCTATTTCCTCCAAAAGTGCTGTGACCAATTCATTTTCAGGCACTCTTCGAATGATGAGCCCTTTTTTGAAAATGAGGCCAACGCCATTGCCACCAGCAATGCCAATGTCCGCTTCCCTGGCTTCCCCAGGCCCATTGACCACACACCCCATCACCGCTACTTTAATATGTTTTTTGCTGTCTTTTAACGCCTCTTCCACTTCATTGGCGATGCCAATGAGATCAATTTGCGTGCGTCCACAAGTGGGACAAGACACAAACTCAATGCCTTCTTTCAAATGTCCAGCAGCTTTTAAAATCTCTCTACCCACTTTAATTTCTTCGATACTGTCCCCAGTCAATGACACTCGGATGGTGTCTCCAATGCCTTCTGATAATAGTCCCCCGATGCCCATGGCGCTCTTGATGGTGCCTCTCCATGGTGTACCAGCCTCCGTAACCCCTAGATGGAGTGGGTAGTCCACTTTTTCTGAAAGCAAACGGTAACTATTCATCATGGTCATCACATCGGAAGACTTGATGGAGATGATGGTGTCGTAAAAATTCGCATCCTCTAGGAGTTCCACATGTCTTAACGCACTCTCCACCAAGGCTTCTGGCGTTGCTTTTCCATATTTTTCCAGGAGATCTTTCTCCAAGGATCCGGCATTTACCCCCACACGGATGGGAATCCCCTTTTCTTGGCAAGCTTTGGCCAAAAGTCGCACTTTATCTTTCCCACCAATATTTCCTGGATTGATGCGTAGTTTTGAAATGCCATGTTCGATGCTTTTTAAAGCCAAGCGATAATCAAAATGAATGTCCGCTACCACTGGAATGGGCAGCTGCCTGGTGATTTCTTTCAGCGCTTCAGCGGCTTCAAAATCCGGAACCGCCACACGAATGATGTCACAGCCAGCCACCATCAAGGCTCTTGTTTGTGCCAAAGTGGCTTCCACATCTCTTGTGTCGGTATTGGTCATGGACTGTACACTGATTTTACTGTCACCGCCCACAAACATATCTTTGATCTTAATTGTTCTTGTTTTGCGTCTTGTACCCATTAGAATCCTCCAGGTAAGAAGATGTCTTTGAAGGTGATCAAGAGCATAAAGCTCATCAAGATCATAAATCCTATGGTGTTCCAGACGCCCACAAACTTATCTGGAATCCTCTTTCGGCTCACCAGCTCCACAAATAAGATCAATAACCAGCCCCCATCTAGGGCAGGAAAAGGAATCAAGTTTAGCACCGCCAAATTGATGCTCAAAAAGGCTGCAAAGGAAGCCAGATTCCAAAGAGAAACACTGGCCACTTCAGAAGAAATCCTAAAGATGGTCACAGGGCCACCAAAATCATTGATGCTGGCTCTACCCGTGAACAGGATCTTCAAAGAAAAAATCGTTTGAGTAATCAAGGATTTTCCTTGATCAAAGGCTGCCCCAAAGCTCTCAAAGAACCCTGGACTTGGTTCAGCCTTTGGGACAATCCCCACCAAAGCCCTGCCATCTTGTTCCATGGGCATAAGCTTCTTGATCATTCGACCTTGACTTGTTTGAAGCTCCAAAATCACTTCATTCATCCCATTGTAAGAGATGTAGGTTGAAATATCTTGAAAGGTGTAGGCTCTCTCTCCATTGACCCGAAGAATTTGGTCCCCCTCCTCGATGCCTGCAGCTGCAGCTGGAGACTCTGGAATGACCTCTGCTATCACATTACTGGTATAGCCATTAAATAAAACGATGACAAACAAAATGCCCAGGGCCATGATGATGTTCATGATGGGTCCTGCTGCTATGATGGACATTTTTCTTAATGGACTCTTGGAAAAAAAGGATCCTTCTCCCCCTTCCTCTGCAGTCTCCCCATACATCTTTACCGACCCGCCTATGGGCAATGCTTTTATGGAATACAGCGTTTGCTTTCCTTGCTTTTGAAAAATCCTTGGACCCATACCCACGGAAAATTCTTCCACGGTGACGCCATTTAACCTCGCCAAAATAAAATGCCCAAATTCATGACCTAGGACCAGCAGGCCAAAGGCAAATAATGATAATAATAAATACATCTTACATCTCTCCTATGCTTTTTCTAATATATCGTCGAACTTCTTCATGGGTGTCTAACACTTTATCCAATGTGAGCTCTCCCAAGTGTCGATGAGCTTCCATGGCTTTCTCCACCAACAGGACAATGTCCATGTAGTGAATTTTCTCCTCTAGAAATAGTTGCACAGCTTCTTCATTGGCACTATTTAGTACCGCTGTCTGAAGCCCTCCCCTTTGCCCAGCCAGATAGGCCAAATCTAAAGCGCTGAAGGTTTCTCGATCTGGTTTTTCAAAAGTCAGAGACTTCACAGAAAAGAGATCCAGTGCCTTTGCCACAGCAGGCTTTCTAGCAGGATAATTCAAGGCATACTGAATGGGCATGCGCATATCTGGTGCCCCCATTTGCGCCATGACACTATGGTCTTGAAACTCTACCATGGAATGGATGATACTCTCTGGATGTACCACCACTTGGATTTTTTCATAGGGTATATCGAAAAGCCACCTGGCTTCGATGACCTCTAACCCTTTGTTCATAAGGGTAGAAGAGTCTATGGTAATCTTCGCACCCATAACCCAATTGGGATGCTTTAAAGCCATGGCTTTGGTGACCTTTTGAAGATCCGCTTTGCTTTTGCCCCTAAAGGGACCTCCAGAAGCAGTGAGTAAAATCCGCTTCACTTCTTTCAAGGACGCCCCTTGAAGGCATTGGAAAATGGCAGAGTGTTCCGAATCCACCGGCAGAATTTTCACCCCATACTTTTTTGCCAAGGGCATCACCAATTCTCCCGCGGCCACCAAAGTCTCTTTATTGGCAAGGGCAATGTCTTTTCCTTTTTTTATTGCCGCGATGGTAGGTTTTAACCCCACCATCCCCACCAAGGAAGTGACCAAGATATCTGTATCCCCTTGCTCTGCAATATGGATGAGCCCTTCTTCTCCAAAGGAGCGTTCGCCCTGATATCCTATGGCTTGAAACATCTCTTCTGCTTCTTTTTGATGCGCTAATGAAGTCACTGCCACTGCTTTGGGTTGAAACTTCAAGATGATATCCTTCAATACTTCAATATTTTTATGAACCGATACACCTTGTAACTGGAGGTTATCATCATGAGCGATAACGTCTAAAGTTTGGGTGCCTATAGATCCTGATGCACCAATAATGGAAATATTTTTCAATGGGATGACCCCTTTCACATTCAATTGAGTTTCATCTAGTATTTTACGCTAGAAACATAAAGAAAGTCTTATCTTTTCCTCTTTTCTTTCAAAAAGTAAAAGAAAGCATGCTCTTATTTCCCTCTTTGGCAAATGAGAAAAGCCTCTTTCTTCACCTTACTATTCTACCATAAATCCAGAGGCTATTGAAATCCCATGGCCTCATCTTCTTTGGTTCTACTGTCTCTTCCCCCTAAGCCAAAGCCAATACTGCCAAGGAAGCCCTTGCTTGATTGTTTATTCAGGCATTGAAAAAGGCTCGAAGCAAGCTTCGAGCCTGAATATATCTGTCAATCTATGATGTCGTTACTGATTTCTTTTGAGCAGCAAGGTCAAGATGTAATTGTTCAGAGAACGGTTTTCTTTTTCCGCCTCTTTCAGCAACTCTTCCTTCAGCTCCACAGGCAATGTGAATAGGATCTTGGTTTTAGGTTCTTTTTTCATAAAGGCACCCTCCTCGTTGAGTTATATGACACAATTACTGTTATATATACTATAAACGTGAAGACCCAACAAATCAATATATATTATTTAAATTTCTTATGAACATCTTAAATTTTTCCCTATTGCATTGAAAAAGAGCCACACCAGAAGCATGACTCTTCATTATCACCCTAGTGAAAACCTAGCCCCTGAAGATGTTTTTCCACTACTTTAGAGCAAGTAGGATGTATACACATAGACCACCAGTGCTACAAACAAGATGGAATCAAAACGGTCTAAGACCCCTCCATGTCCTGGAATGAGCTTGGGATAATCCTTTTCTCCAGCGTATCGTTTGATGGACGAGGCCGCAAGGTCTCCCAGTTGACCAAAAAATGCACCCAAAAAGCCCATAATGAGAAAATGGATCAAGGCCACTGAAAGGGTAGCTGGCCATAGATACCCTAAAAGTACTGCTCCTAGAGCTCCACCAAAGAGCCCCCCCACAGCACCTTCAACGGTTTTCTTTGGGCTCACCCTCTCAATGAGTTTGTGTTTCCCAAACATTCTCCCCGTATAGTAGGCCAAGGTATCGCAGACCCAGGAACTGATGAATACCAAGTATACATAGACCTGACCTCCGTCTTTTTGACTTAATAGAAGGATCAGACTAAAGAGCACTCCTGCATGAAGGATGCCCATGAGGGTGATGCCCACATCCACCAAGGTGGTTTCTTCTTGAAAAATCATACAGAGGAATCCAAAAGCTAAGGCTAGTGCCAGTAGCACACCTAAATGACTTAATGGATCTTCTAGGATGAATACACTGGCATAATACAACGCCAAGGTGAGGTATCCCACAAGCCCCAGGGGCTTATGACCTTTTTTAGACACCACAAAATAGTATTCATACAGAGCGCGAAAAGACAACGTCACCACGATGAATTTTAACCACCAACCACCTAAAAAAAACAGTGCTAAAATGGGTAGAAGAATTACTGCCCCTATATAACGATTATTCATCCTTCACCCCTCCAAAACGACGATCTCTTTTCTGGTAGTCTGCTATGGCGAGGCGAAGATGCGCCTCAGTGAAATCTGGCCAGTACGTATCATGAAACCACAGTTCACTATACGCTCCTTGATACAGTAAGAAATTAGACAATCGCAGTTCTCCACTGGGCCTTATAATCAGCTCAGGGTCTGGTTGCCCCTTGGTATATAAAAACTCTTTATAGGACTCTTCTGTCAAAGATTCTTTACGAAAGGTGCCTTCGTCCATGGCCTCAAGAAGCGCTTCTATCCCTTGGATGATTTCTTCTCGCCCGCCATAGTTTAAGGCTAAGTTCATCTGTACACCTGTATTGTTTTTGGTCTTCTCCTTGGCTAGACGCAGTTCTTGTTGTGCAATTTCAGGAAGTCCTTCAATGCTGCCAATGAAGTTCACCACCACATTATTCTCATGAAGTTCTTGGAGTTCATTTTTAAGATACTCCACCAGTAACGTCATGAGTGCATGCACTTCATCTTTTGGTCGTTTCCAGTTTTCCGTGGAAAAAGCATAGAGGGTCAGATACCTGACCCCTAGTCTATTGCACTCTTTCAAAATTCTTCGAATGGTTTCAACGCCTGCTTTGTGGCCCAAGGTTCTTGGTAGATTCCTTTTCTTGGCCCACCGTCCATTACCGTCCATGATGATGCCGATGTGCTTTGGTATTCTGGAAAGATCCAAGGCTCCTTCTTCCGTCACCTCTGCACTGTGTTTTTTAAAAAAATTAAACATCTTTACCCTTCTTTCGAAATGCACGCTAGACGGTCATGATTTCCTTTTCTTTGGCTTGAAGAATGAGATCTACTTTCTTGATGTATTCATCCACACGTTTCTGTACATCCTCTTCGCCCTTTTTCACTTCATCCTCAGAAACTTCCTTCTTCATGGATTTGATTTTTTCAATAACATCTCTTCTGATGGAGCGAATGGCGATCTTTGCCTCTTCCCCCTTCTTATGAACCACTTTCACAAGATTCTTTCTGGTTTCTTCGGTGAGTTCAGGAATGATGAGACGAATCACAGAACCATCATTATTGGGATTTAGGTTTAAATCAGACATGTTGACCGCTTTTTCAATGGCCTTTAAGGCGGATTTTTCCCAGGGCGTAATCATAAGGACTCTAGGCTCTGGTGTAGTCACATTCCCTACCTGACTCACTGGCACCATACTTCCATAATACTCCACTTCAAGTCGATCTAGCATGGTAGGATTGGATCTTCCCGCTTTTAAAGTGCCCAGTTCCCCTTCTAGATTGTTGATGGTTTTCCCCATCTTTTCTTCTAAAGTTTTCATTAAGTCTTTGAACATTGTCTTTCCTCCTCTTCTATCCTTGATGAATTTTTTTCAATCTATTCTTTGCAATCAATAATGGTGCCATTAGATTCACCGGAAATGGCTTTTAAAATATTGCCTTCTCCATCTAATCCAAATACGATGATGGGAATAGCGTTGTCTTTACAAAGGGTGATGGCTGTGATGTCCATGACTTTCAAGTCTCTTTCGATGACATCCCGATAGGTTAACCTATCCAGTTTCTTGGCTTCTGGATATAGATTAGGATCCATATCATAGACACCATCCACTTTCTTCGCCAGCAAAATACACTCTGCATCAATTTCCGCAGCCCGAAGTGCTGCTGCTGTATCCGTTGTGAAGTATGGATTGCCAGAACCTGCAGCAAAGATGACAACACGTCCTTTTTCCAGGTGTCGCAATGCACGTCTTCTAATAAAGGGTTCTGCAATTTCTCGCATTTCTATGGCAGATTGCACCCTGGTTTCAATACCGAGGTCTTCAAGAGAATTTTGAAGGGCCAATGCATTGATACATGTAGCCAGCATACCCATATTGTCTGCTGTCACACGATCCATACCACTGCCTTCTCTTCCTCTCCAAATGTTTCCCGCACCAATAACCGCGCCAACCTCAACGCCCATATCCACAAGACCTTTGATTTCTTCAGCAATTCTTTTGGCCACACTGAAGTCTATGCCAAATCCATTGGTTCCAGCTAAGGACTCTCCTGATAATTTAAGCATGACGCGCTTGTATTTCGGTTCACTCATATTAACCTCCGTATATGCATTCTATTTCTATTCTACCAATTATTTTAAAAAAAGAGAACACCAAGGTGTTCTCTTTTACATTCTTTCGAATCCTTGTATCGATTTTCTTACTTGCTTTGTCCCATTTGAGCAGCAACTTCAGCAGCGAAATCAACTTCTTCTCTTTCGATTCCTTCGCCCTTCTCAAATCTTACGAACTTCACAAGCTCAATGTTTCCATTCTTCTTGGACTCTTCTTTAATAAATGCTTCGATGGAAAGATCTGGGTTCTTCACGAACATCTGATTCACCAGACATACTTCCTTAAAGAACTTATTGATTCTTCCATCAACCATCTTGTCAACAATCTTTTCTGGCTTGCCTTCATTTAGCGCTTGCACTCTGTAGATTTCTCTTTCTCTTGCAATGGTATCTGCATCCACTGAAGAGTTGTCTAAAAATTGTGGGTTTAGTGCAGCCACATGCATGGCAATATCCTTTGCTACAGAAGACACCGCATCTGTTGCATTATCAGCCTTCACTTCCACAAGAACACCAATCTTACCACCCATATGGATGTAAGAAGCCACAAGGCCTTCTGGTGCAGAAATCTTTTCATATCTTCTGAGGTTCATGTTTTCGCCAAGCTTTGCAATAAGAGCAGTGATGGCATCTTGAACTGTTCCTTCTCCATGAGAAAGTGCCTTCACAGCTTCTAAATCTACCACATCGTTCTTTGCCACAGCTTCAGCAATGTCATTAGCTAAGGCAATGAAAGCTTCATTGGCAGAAACAAAGTCTGTTTCACAGTTTAGTTCGATGATAGAAGCATTTTTGTGATCTTCAGAAATATAAGTTGCGATAACCCCTTCAGCGGCTACTCTTCCTGATTTCTTCGCTGCAGAAGCCAATCCCTTTTCTCTTAGGATATCCACGGCCTTTTCTAAGTCACCTTCCGCTTGGGTCAATGCCTTCTTACAATCCATCATCCCTGCGCCTGTCTTATCTCTTAATTCTTTAACAATTTTTGCACTAATCAACGTACATTCCTCCTAAATCCTATTCCATATTTCATCTGATTCTATAAGAAAAGGTAAATGGAAAACCACCTACCTTTCACTTTTTACTCAGCTATTTCTTCGCCTTGTCTTGCTTCCAGAATAGCATCTCCCAGTCTACCTGTGATCAGCTTTACTGCTCTAATAGCATCATCATTTCCAGGAATGATGTAATCAATTTCGTCTGGATCGCAGTTTGTATCCACGATGGCTACGATTGGAATATTCAACGCCTTTGCTTCAGCAATGGCAATTCTTTCCTTTCTTGGGTCCACAATGAAAATCGCACCGATATTGTTTACGTCAAGATTCTGGATTCCACCAAGATTCTTCTCAAGCTTCTCCAGTTCATGCATCAAGGATGCAACTTCTTTCTTTGGAAGTACGTCGAAGATTCCATCTTCTTGCATCTTTCTGATTTCTTCCATTCTAGCAATTCTCTTCTTGATGGTGCCAAAGTTTGTAAGCATTCCACCAAGCCATCTGTTGTTTACGAAGTGCATGTTTGCTCTTAGCGCTTCTTCTTGAATCGCTTCTTGAGCTTGCTTCTTTGTACCAACAAATAGTACATCCTTACCTTCTGCTGCAACTTCTCTTACGAAGTCATAAGCCACGTCGATAAGTTTTACGGTCTTTTGAAGATCGATGATGTAGATCCCGTTTCTTTCTGTGAAGATGTAAGGAGCCATCTTAGGGTTCCATCTTCTTGTCTGATGTCCGAAGTGAACACCCGCCTCTAAAAGCTGTTTCATTGAAATTACTGCCATTTTTATTACCTCCTGGTTTTTAACCTTCCATTTATCTCCACTCTCAGCGCAACCAATCTCTTGGCAACCGCCCTGAAATCAATAAATGTGATTATTTTTTATCCTCGAGTATTATACCATAGACATTCTCTATGCGCAACAAAAACCAGTAAAACTGGTTTTTGGAGAAAAGTTCCTACTACTGTGCAAAAGTTCGTTTACTTTTTGATTTGAAGCTTTTCCAGCAGTTTATCATTTAGTATAGTGATTCTTGTACCCTTCATCCCTAAGGATCTGGATTTGATGACCCCGGCACTTTCGAGTTTTCGAAGAGCATTGACGATGACAGATCTTGTGATGCCCACTTTATCGGCAATTCTTGAAGCCACCAGTAGTCCTTCATCTCCATCTAACTCACGGAAAATATGGTTCACCGCTTCCTTCTCACTGTAAGACAGCGTTTGGATGGCCAGATCTACCACATCATTCTTCCTTTGATCTTCTTCACTTTCCAGCTGCTTAGATCGTAGGATCTCTAGACCAATGATGGTTGCAGAATACTCCGCAAGAACGATATCTTCATCGTTGAAGGGGTCCTCCAAGGATACCAGTATCACTGTACCTAATCGCTCACGATTCCCGTTGATGGGTACAATGGTGGTGATTTTGTTCTTACCTTCATACTCTTTTTCGATGTTTAGTACTTGACGTTCATCAGAAGAGAGGTTTACCAAGGTTTCCCCCACTCTAAGTAGCGTATCGTTGTACTCATCGCTGTATTTCATCTCTTCCAATATGGAAGTGTGCTCATCCTTTGTGGTGAACTCATGTGTAAACTTGTGTCCAAGGATCTTTCCTCTTCTGCTTACAACATAGACATCTGAGTGCAGTTCTTCACTGAGAATCTCACAAATATCATCAAAAACCACCGGTTCCGTCCCTGATTTTTGAAGTATCTTATTGAGTTTTCTTGTTTTGTTCAATAATGACATCTTGTATCCCCCTATTCTTTCTATGATAATATTGTGAATATTTAGAATTGTCATTGGTCCATGAAAATAATATCACATTTAAAAAGATTATTCAATAATTTTACACAATTCAACCTATCCCACGGCTTGTTAATTATTGACAATCCTCGGCGTAAATTCCGATGGTTTTATAATAGATTCTGAATATTTAACCCTATGAATTTCTTCTGCTCCATTTCCTTTGTTGAAATTAAGTGAATTCTTGTTCATTTGTTCGCATCTAAAGAAAATATTTTATTTCAATCCTCTTTTATGCCAAAAAAAATAAAACACATGCATGGAGATCTGGAGAGCATCCCTCACGATTCCAACCTATAGGATTATACTGATTTTTTACAGCCAATGCAAATCTCTCTTTCTCTCAATAAAAGCAACCTATATTTCTATAGATTGCTGATAAAAAGGATCTTAATCTTCTTTTTTCTCTTCGAGTTTTATCTTGTGGCCGCATCCTTCTGTTTCACAAAGAAGATACGCACCTTCCTTTTTGGAATACCGCTTGTACATGAGCCCTTGACATTTGGGACAAGGATCCTTCACCGGTTCATACCAGCTCACATAATTACAGTCTGGATATCTAGAACAACCAAAGAACTTTTTGCCTTTTCTTGACTTTCTAGCCAGTACATCCCCCTCTTCACAGGTGGGGCACTTGACATCCAGGCGCTCTACGATGGCTTTGGTGTTTTTACAATCTGGATATCCCGAGCAAGCTAAGAACTTACCAAAACGACCATTTTTGATAACAAAGTGCTTTCCACACTTTTCACAAATCTCGTCAGACACTTCATCTTCAATGGTGATTTTAGACACTTTGCTTTCTGCATAGTCGATGTCTTTCTTCAACGGTTTATAGAAACTACCCACCACTTCTTTCCAAGTTTCTTTTCCTTCTTCGATCAAATCTAACCTAGACTCCATATCTGCTGTAAATTCTACATCTACAATATCTTTAAAGTATTCACTCATGAGATCATTGACGATCTTACCAAGATCTGTGGGCAGAAGACTCTTTTTCTCCCTTTCCACATAAAGTCTATTGAGTAGCGTTGATATGGTAGGAGCATAGGTGGATGGTCTTCCAATCCCTAGTTCCTCCAAGGTCTTTACAAAACTTGCCTCAGTATATCTTGCGGGTGGTTGCGTGAAATGTTGATTGAGACGAAGTTCTTTTTCTTTGAGCACCTCTTTTTCATCCAGCTCTGGAATGGCCGTGTTTTCTTCCTCTTCCTCTGTTTTATAATCATAAAGTTTCATAAATCCTTCAAACTCTACAGAGGAGCCACTGGCTCTAAATGTATAGTCGCCATTGAGCACTTCAAGACTTATGGTGTTTAGTTTGCAAGAAGCCATTTGGCTAGCCACAAACCGCTCCCAAATAAGCTTGTAGAGCTTATACTCCTCAGACTTTACGCTGTCTTTCATCACTTCTGGAGTGATGCGTACATTGGAAGGACGGATGGCTTCATGGGCATCTTGTGCACTCTTCTTCCCCTTATAGACTCTTGGGGTGTTGGGATAATACGCTTTGCCAAACTTCTCCTCAATAAAAGATTTTGCAGAAGCTTGGGCTTCATCTGAGATTCTTGTGGAATCTGTTCTCATATAAGTGATGAGCCCCACAGAACCGTGACCTTTAACATCCATACCCTCATATAATTTCTGGGCAATGCTCATGGTTCTTCGGGTTTGATAATTTAGTCTTTTGGAAGCTTCCTGCTGCAATGTTGAGGTGGTAAAAGGTGCCAAAGGATTCCTTACCTTGGTCCCCTTCTTGACGCTGGACACCACATAGTCTCCTTGCTTCAGCTCTTTCTCCATGATTTTTGCTTCTTTTTCTGATGCGATCTCCACTTTTTTCTTTTTATACTGCGTCAGTTTGGTTTTGATGGATTTTCTATCTTTTAATAAATCCGCCTCTATACTCCAATATTCCTTGGATTCAAATGCGTCGATTTCTTTTTCCCGATCACAAATGAGCTTTAAAGCAACAGACTGCACTCTACCTGCACTAAGTCCCCATTTCACATTTCTCCACAGGATGGGACTAATTTCATACCCCACTAATCTGTCCACCACTCTTCTTGCTTGCTGTGCATCAAAAACCTTCAAGTCCACAGGACGAGCATTCTTGATGGATTTTTTCACTGCTTCTTTGGTGATTTCATTAAACTCGATGCGAATGTTCTCTTCCGGATTAAGTTTTAATATGTGAGCCAAATGATAACTAATGGCTTCTCCTTCACGGTCGGGGTCAGTGGCCAAGTATACTTGGTCTGCTTTTTTGGCTGCTTTTCTTAATTTTGCCAGTAAATCCCCTTTCCCTCGAATGGTGATGTACTTTGGTTCAAAATTCTCTTCTACATTGACACCTAATTGACTCTTGGGGAGGTCACGAATATGTCCCATGGAAGCTTCAACGGTATATCCTGAACCCAAATATTTCTTTATGGTTTTGGCTTTAGCTGGGGACTCAACGATCACTAATTTTTGACTCATATCTTCTCCTTGATTGTTTCATCTGTTGTTTCTACATCATCTTTTCTTTATGCTTTGCAGATGATAACGATATTATTTTTCTATGGCAAATATTCACCGCATAAGTGAATCTGTGAATTAATTCCATATTCTATACCATGATTTTCCAATTGTCAAAAAGAATCTTCAAAAAGCACTTGCTGATGACCTTACTAAATCCTCAAAACCTATCCTTTTTACCTCCGCCTTGATCCTTCTTCCTTCTGCCGATAAAGTACTTTCTTTCCTGTTCTTGCTTCGTAGGCTTCCTCATAAAGCCGTTGCCGAAAAGAAATATCCCGCAAAAAATCCCTACTATTATATAGGATCTGTGCGCCCATCTCGATGAGTTCATTGGTTCCTTGGTGAAGGGGCAGCTCCGCCTCATGGGGCACTGCATGAAGCAACCGATTCATTTCTTCTCCATAGGTAGCCGTATGCAAGGAGCCACTCTTTGAAGAAGCCTCCGTGACAACGATTTCTCTAGAGAGCGCCGCGATGAGTCGATTCCGCATGGGAAAGGTCCATTTCTCTGGCTGAAACCCCATGGGATATTCTGAAAGAAGAAGCCCCTTTTCCTTGATGGCGCTAAAGAGCTTCTCATGTTCTTTAGGATAGGCCACATCGAGTCCACAACCTAGGACACATACACAACCCCCTTGATGGTTTAAGCTCTCCTGATGGACGATGCCATCCACCCCTCTTGCCCCTCCACTAATCAGCGTGAACTGTTCTTTAGCCAACATGGCTGAAATCATCGCTGTAATTTTTCGTCCATAGCCACTGACCTTTCTTGCTCCCACCACCCCCACTGTATACCCTTCCAGCAGTTCTTTTTGTCCTTCATAATACAGCAGTAGTGGCGGAGAAGCTAAATCATAAAGAAGAGGCGGATAATCTGGATCTCCAATGAGAACATAAGACCCGCTAGTGCTAGTCAGATCCTTGGGAAGTCTTAAGACCACTTCCTCTTTTCTCGCACCAAACATATATCGTTTCTTCTCTTTCAAGGTTCCCATGGACAGGGCTCCTTGAAGTCTTCGCTCTCTATCAACGGACTCATACAGCATTCGTTCCATAGAAAAAACCTCCCGATTTATATGATTTCTTTCAATCATTATGTTCGAAAGGTTTCTTCTTAAACATCTACCGTTCCACTTCTTTAGGACCAAGAATTTTCGTCAAGAAGGTGCGCCGATGAAGTGGTGTAGGTCCAAACTCTTCCAGCGCAGCCAAATGGCTAGCACTGCCATAGCCCACATTATGCTGAAAATCATAGGCTGGATAAAAGACGGAAAGCCTTTCCATGAGCTGATCCCTGTGCACCTTCGCAAGTATGGACGCACAGGCAATGGCAGCACTTTTGGCGTCTCCTTTGATGAGGGAAACATTTTTCCCTGTATACTCTTTGATGAGATATCCATCGGACAGTACTATCTGAGGCTTCACCGTAAGCAATCGAATAGCCCCCCGAAAAACCTCATGATTACAATACGCTATGCCCAATCGGTCGATGTCTACATTACTCATCTCATAAATGGCATAACTCACCGCTTTTTCTTGAATGATCTTGGCCAATTCTTCTCTTCGCTTTTTAGACAACTTTTTTGAATCATCAATGCCAAGGATTTCTTCCCTTATAGATGAACCATCCTGTAAAATCACCGCTGCACCAACAATGGGCCCCGCTAAAGGACCTCTCCCCACTTCATCTACGCCGCACACGATTTCCCCATAAGCAGCATCATTTGCATAGAGCTTTTGTACTCGGAGAATCTCTTCTACTCTTTTTGACCGTGCCTTCTCTAGGCTCTTCCCCAAAGCTTGAACGGCCTTTCGGGCATCTTTCTCAAACCAAGAAGACCATGTGTTAAACCCCTCTAGAATTTCCTCTTCATGGTCCTTCACATAGGCTTTTATCGCTGTTACACTTCCTTCAAAGATCTCATGCATCATGATGGACCTCTGGCCATTCCAAGGAAATTTTCCCCAGTTTTGCGCTTCTGAACTCATCTAAAAGCATCACCGCCACACGCTGATAATCGATTTCTCCACCCTTTATGATGCATCCACGTTTTTTTGCGATGGTATCCATGTTCTCTAAAGAAGAGTCACTGAGCTCTTCTAGCCCATACCGTTCCATAAGCCGATGCCCATAATGAACAGAAAGTTTTTCAATGAGCTTTAGCGCCAACGTTTCGATGTCCATGATTTCATCTTTGATGGCTCCTGTAAAAGCCAGATGAAGAGAGGTTTCTTCTTCAAATTTCGGCCATAAAATACCTGGGGTATCTAGAAGCTCTACGCCTTCTTTGGTTTTGATCCATTGCTTATTTTTGGTGACCCCTGGTCGATCCCCCACCTTGGCAATGGCGTTTTTAGCCATGCGATTGATGAAAGAGCTTTTCCCCACATTAGGGATCCCCACTACCATGGCGCGCATGGTATAGTTCACAAGTCCACGTTCTTTGTTTCTCTCAAGCTTTTCTTTCAACAGGGTCAACAAAGCAGGTTTGATGCCGTTTAGTCCTTTCCCCGTCAATGAATTTACCTCTAATACCAAGGTGGTCTCATCTTCTAAGGCACTTTTCCATCTCTTGGTCACTTGGTCTTCCGCCATATCTGCTTTGTTTAATAGAATAATCCTGGGCTTTGTACCTAGGATTTTCTTAATTTCTGGGTTCGTGGAGGACATGACGATTCTTGCATCCCGAATCTCAATGACCGCATCCACCAATTTTAGATTTTCTGAAATTTCCCGGCGAGTTTTCACCATATGGCCAGGAAACCAGTTGATTTTCATATCCATAGTCTATACACATCCTTTATGTGATGGTGCACCAATCATTAGCCACCTATTTTTTATTTCTCCTAACACGAAGCTTCTCATCCCTGCCCAGATTTTTTGGGGATCCTGTTCTTGAAAATCCTTCACGAAAGATTCCAGACAAGAGAAAAAGATTCCGATGTGCTCTCATTATACACGAAAAATATTCCAAAATAAAAAAGAGACCGAAGCCTCTTTTTCATCATCTTATCTTGCGCTTTTAACCTTCGCAGCCTTACCAACTCTGTCTCTTAGGTAGAACAGCTTCGCTCTTCTTACTCTACCCTTTCTGACAACTTCAACCTTGTCTACAGATGGTGAGTTTACAGGGAAAGTTCTTTCTACGCCAACACCATAAGCAAGTCTTCTCACTGTGAAAGTCTCACGAACTCCACCGTTTTGTACCTTGATTACTGCGCCTTCGAATACCTGGATTCTTTCCTTGTCGCCTTCCTTAATTCTAACGTGGACCTTTACAGTATCCCCTACGTTAAAAGTAGGCAGTGCAGTTTCTCTTAACTGCTCTTGTTCAATGGCTCTGATTAATTCATTCATCGTGCATTCCCTCCTAAAGATAAATTGACGTTCATACAGAATCTTTGTTCCCAGTGGAACGCCCGTACTAGCACAAACTATATATTACCACAAATCCTATCCTTCTTACAAGCATTATTCTTCTTTTTTCTCCATGGCGCCATACTTTTTCAGGATTTTCAGATCATCCTTTGACAGCTTATGTTGTTCATATAAATCCGGTCTTTTTTCTTTGGTGATGGTGAGCATCTGATACCGTCTCCATTGCCTGATGTTCTCATGATGCCCCGATAAAAGAACCTCTGGCACACGTTCTCCATCCACCTCATCCGGTCTTGTATAATGGGGATATTCCAAGAGATTTTCCGTGAAACTCTCCTCCACAGAGCTCTCATCCGTGCCCAAAACACCTTCCCTCAAACGTAAAATGCTATCGATGATGGGAATGGCTGCCATTTCACCTCCCGTGAGAATAAAGTCTCCCAAGGAGATTTCCTCATCGATGTCACGATAAAGACGCTCATCAATGCCTTCATAGTGACCACAAACAAAAATCAACTGCTCTTCCTTGGCCAATTTCTGAGCCATTTCTTGATCGAAAGCCTTTCCTCGAGGCCCCAAAAAAATCACCGGCCCCGAATTTTCTTTCTTCAAAGCTAGGATAGCATCTCTTATGGGCTGTACACGCATCACAAGACCACTACCCCCACCATAGGGGTAATCATCCACTTTCTTGTGTTTGTCCGTAGAGTAGTCTCTGATGTTCACAGCGCGGATGGAAAAAAGTCCTTTTTCTTTGCCACGACCAATGATACTCTCATCAAAGACCCGAAACATATCCGGAAAAAGCGTTAATACTTCAATCTTCATCCATCCACTCCCTCACGGGCTTGATGATAATTTGGCCAGCTTCCACATCCACCTTTGTCACCACATCTTTGATGGCTGGAATCAAGAGCTCCTTGGGCTTTTTAATCCAATACACATCATTGGCCCCGGTCTGAATTACTTCTGCCACAGGACCCAGTTCCACACCATCCAGATCAAACACTATGCAGTCCTTAAGATCTTCAATGAAATAAGCATCTTCCTCTAGCTTCACCGCTTCTTCTCTTGGCACTTCCAGAGTCTTTTTACGAAGCTTCTCTGCATCCTCCATACTCTCACAGCCTTCAAGTCTCATGATGGCTCGATCACTGCCCACAGTGACATAGAGAACCTTCACTTCTTTCCCCTCTATAAAAACTCTTTTGAGTTTTTTGAACCGATTGATGTCATCGGTCAGTGGAAAGACTTTCACTTCCCCCTTCACCCCATGGGGCTTGGTAATTTCTCCAATGGTTAGAAATTTCTTCATATCTACCTCAATTATTCTCTGCATTTTGCATCTACATTGCTTTCTTAGCCTACTTATTTCTAAGCAGGCTAAGAAAGCAATAGTTTACACTATTTCTACATGTACTTTTTTGTCTTCTTTCATAGAAGCGGCTTTAACCACAGTTCTGATGGCCTTGGCGATCTTTCCCTGCTTCCCGATGACTTTTCCCATGTCCTCTTCGTGTACACGAAGCTCCAAGGTCAGTATACCGTCTTTGTCCACTTCTGTGACAGAAACTTCTTCGGGGTGATTTACTAATTCCTTAGCAATGAACAGAACTAATTCTTTCACGTCATTCCCTCCGATTACTTCTTGATTCCAGCCTTGTCAAAAAGCTTAGCTACAACTTCTGTAGGTTGTGCACCCTTGTTTAACCATGCTGCTGCCTTTTCTGCATCAATCTTGATTTCCTTTGGTTCACTTACAGGGTTGTAGAAACCAATTTCCTCGATGAACTTACCATCTCTTGGGCTCTTGGAATCTGCTACCACCAATCTGTAGAAAGGAGCCTTCTTGCTACCCATTCTTCTTAATCTGATTTTTACTGCCATTTATCTATTCACCTCCATATCATCTCTTTGTTAAAAGGGAAGTTTTCCAAAAAGACCTTTTTTTCCACCTTTTTGCATCGTCCCCATTTGTTTCATCATTTTCTTCATATTCTCGAAGCCTTTGATGAGCTTATTGACATCCTGTATGGTCACTCCTGCTCCCTTGGCAATACGCTTCTTACGAGAAGCATTGTCAAGAAGTTTGGGGTTTTTCCTTTCCTTTAGCGTCATGGAATGAATGATACTTTTGGTTCTCATCATTTCTTTCTCGCTATCCTCAAGATTTATACCCTTCATTTCCTTGCTGTTCATGCCTGGCATCATTTCCATGATTTTGTTTAAAGGTCCAAGTTTCTGCATTTGTTCAAAGGCTTTGAGATAGTCTTCATAGTTGAACTCTTTACTCATCATCTTAGAACCCAGTTCCCTGGCCTCTTTTTCATCAATGGAGGACTGTGCTTGTTCAATTAAGGACAAAACATCGCCCATACCTAGGATTCGGCTCGCCATCCGCTCGGGATGGAACACTTCCAAGTCGCTCATTTTTTCGCCCACACCAGAGAATTTTATGGGTTTCCCCGTCACTTCTCGGATGGAAAGGGCTGCACCACCTCTGGTGTCACCATCCAACTTGGTCAAGATCACTCCAGTAAGATCCAAAGCTTCATCAAAGCTTTGGGCCACATTGACAGCATCTTGTCCAGTCATGGCATCCACTACGAGAAGCGTCTCCATAGGTTTCACAGCGGCTTTGATGCCTTTGAGCTCCTCCATGAGATGTTCATCGATGTGTAGTCTACCAGCGGTATCTATGAGCACCACGTCGCAGCCTTCTTTTCGGGCATACTCCATGGACGCTTTGGCAATGTCCACAGGGTTTACTTTATCTCCCATGGCAAAGACCGGCATATCAATTTGTTTTCCTACCACCTGCAGCTGTTTGATGGCTGCGGGACGATAGACGTCTGCTGCTACAAGAAGCGGCTTTCTGTTCCTCTTTCGAAGATGTAGTGCCAGCTTTCCAGTCATGGTGGTCTTACCCGCCCCTTGAAGACCGACCAGCATAAATGCGGTGATGGAGGAATCAAAACTAAGCTTTGCTTCGCTTCCGCCCATCAAGGCCGTTAACTCTTCATTGACAATTTTCACCACTTGCTGTCCAGGGGTAAGGCTTTCAAGGACCTCACTACCCGTGGCTTTTTCACTGACATTTTTCACAAAGCTTTTCACCACTTTGAAATTTACATCTGCTTCCAGAAGGGCTAGCCGAACTTCTCTCATGGCTTCTTTGATGTCATTTTCTGTTAGCTTTCCTTTACCACGAAGCTTTTTGAAAGCCTCTTGGAGTCTTTCAGCTAAACTGTCGAAGGCCATGGTATCCCTCCTTATAACTCTTGCAAGAGTTCTTCGATTTCACTACAGTAACAATTCTTTTCTTTCAATCGCGCTATGAGTTTTCCTTTGACTTCTTCTTCCCTTTGGGATGAAGCCAGAAGAGTAAGCTTCTCTTCATAATCCGTCAAAGTCTTATAACACCTTTTGATCAGGTCATGTATCGCTTGCCTGCTGGTATTTTGATTTTCAGCAATTTCCGATAGAGATAAATCCATATTATAGTATTGATCTAAAATATTTCTTTGTTTCTCCGTCAACAGCCGACCATAAAAATCCATCAACAAGGATATTTCAATACGATTGTCCATAACCTCACCTACCACATGGATTAGTTTACAAAAAAAGAAGGGTGCTGTCAAGTACTTTTACTTAACAGCACAAATCTTTTTTATGTGGACAGTGTAAAACCTCGATTTTCCTAAGACAACTTAGATCAACGCTTCCGAAAAAGCTTTGGCATCAAAGTCTTGAAGATCCTCTATACCCTCTCCGACGCCAATATATACCACAGGAATTTGAAGGCTCTCTTTTATGGAGAGCACCACCCCACCTTTGGCTGTGCCATCTAGTTTGGTTAAGATGATGCCATCAAGCTTAGCCACCTTTTGGAACTCCTTGGCTTGGATCACAGCATTTTGTCCACTGGTCCCATCCAGCACCAGCAATGAGTAGATATTTGCATCCCCATACTCTCGGTCGATGACTCGACGAATCTTCTCTAATTCATTCATCAAATTCTTCTTGTTGTGCAGACGCCCCGCCGTATCACACAGCAGTACGTCGGCACTCCTTGCTTTGAAAGCCTCTAAGGCATCAAAGACCACCGCAGCAGGGTCTGAGCCTTCTTGATGACGAACCAAATCCACTTCTGCGCGTTTGGCCCATACTTCTAATTGATCAATGGCGGCAGCACGGAAAGTATCTGCTGCTGCAAGAATGACCTTCTTGCCTTCCTCTTTGTACTTAAAAGCAAGTTTGCCAATGGAGGTGGTTTTTCCAACCCCATTGACGCCAATGATGAGGATAATCGTTGGTTTCTCCACCCTAAATGTGGTTTCTGAATCCTCCATGAACTCTGCAATGACTTCTTTCAACGCTCCATTCACCGCACTAACTTCCGTAATCTTTTGCAATCGAATTTTCTGGCGTAAGCGTTCAATCAATTCCATGGACGTTTCATAACCTATATCTGAGGTAATGAGTACTTCTTCCAGTTCTTCAAAGAGATCCTCATCGATGGTCATAGCCAACCCAAGAACCTCATTCATCTTTCCCGTGATGTTGTCACGGGTTTTCGCCAATCCATTTTTTAGTTTTTCAAAAAAATTAGCCATTTTCACTCCTTGCCATAGACAGGTCCATGGAGACAATCTTTGAGATGCCCTTCTCTTCCATGGTGACGCCATAAAGAGCATCTGCTGCTTCCATGGTTCCCTTTCTATGTGTTATTAATATAAACTGTGTGTCCCGTGCAAACTCGCTTAAAAACTCTGCGAAGCGATAAACATTGGCATCATCAAGAGCCGCTTCAATTTCATCTAAGATACAAAAAGGTGTTGGTTTCATTCTTAAGATGGCAAAGGTCAGCGCGATGGCAGACAACACTTTTTCCCCACCACTCATGAGGGTGATATTTTGAAGCTTCTTCCCTGGAGGCTGCACACTAATTTCAATGGGTGCTTCTAGGATGTCCCCTTCCCCTAAGAGCAGCTTGGCATTACCCCCTTGGAAGAGCCTTCTAAAGGTGTCATTAAAGTTCTCATTCATGATCTTGAAATTCTCTGTAAAGAGGGTACGCATACGAAGAGTCATATCCATAATGATCTCTTTAAGCTCTTCTTTGGCCTTTTCAAGATCCTCCTTCTGGGTGCTTAAGAAGGTGCTGTGTTCCAGCACTTCTTGATATTCTTCAATGGCCGCTACATTCACATGTCCCAGCTGAGTAATCTTTCTTCTAAGCTCATTTAAGCGCTTTCGAAAGAGGTCTTTGTCCTCCATGGGTATGCGTTCTTCCTTGGCTTCTGCCAAAGTCAAATTCAGCTCATCATTGATTTTGTTCAGCAGCGCTGTATTTTCTTTTTCCAATTTCTCCAGGGCATCCTTCACTTTGTAGAGGTCTTTGTCCAGCACATGGAACTCTTCATCCAGTGTGCGCTCTTCTTGTGCATATTCTTTGAGAAGGACTTTGTCTTTCAGCTCCTCCATGGACATTTCATCTAGGGCCTTTTCAAGGGCTGCCACTTCTTTGGTCAACATCCCTTGCTTCTCTTCCAGAGCCTCCTTGGTTTCCTTGGCCAAGGTGCGTTCCTCTTTCAGCTGAATGGTTTCTTCAGCCAAGGAACGAAGCTGCTTTGCTAACTCGAGCAACATATCTTCTTGCTTCTGGAAAGATTCTTTCTTAGCCTCCAGGGCTTCCTCAAGACGTCCTTCTTTTATAGACTCCTCCATGATATAGCTGTTTAGCTCATCAAACTCTTTAAACTCTTTCGTACGCTTCTCTTTCAGCTCTTTAAGATAATCCTTGTTTTTCACCTTTTGCTTGGAGAATCCTTGAATCTTATCATCCAGCTTCTCAATGTCTGCTACAAGAAGCGCCATTTCCTCTTTCTGATGTTCATGACTTCTCTTCGTCTGTTCCATCACTTGCTGAAGTCTTCCCACGTCTTTTTTAAAGCCTTCTAAGCGTTCAGCCAGCTTCGTCTTCTCTAGGTTTAGCTCATTCAGCCCAAAGGACGCCTCGCGCTCCATGCGGCTTTTTTCTTGTAGAACTTTTTCCAAGGACTGTTTCTCTGCCAGCTCCTCTAAACGTTTTTCTTGAAGGGCTTCATGGGAAGCCATAAGGTCTTCAAGATCTTTTTTACGAGAGAAGATCCCCGAAGATTTCTTATAAATACTTCCCCCGGTCAAGGACCCCCCTGCATTGATGATGTCCCCTTCTAGGGTGACAATTCTGTGGCTATAACCCATTTCTTTCGCCGCCACCAGACCTTCTTCCATATTTTTCGCCACAAAGATTCGGCCTAGAAGATTGGCCGCAATTCCCTGGTACTTAGGTTCAAAGTCCACCAAGGTTAAAAGATTCCCAAGGAGCTTTCCTCTTTTAAGCTGAGGATCCTTGGCTTGGAATCCTTTGATTACATTCAAAGGAAAAAAAGTGGCACGGCCAAAGGACCTGGCGCGAAGAATGTCAATGAGGGTTTTGGCATCTTGGTCTGTGGGGGTAATCACATGATTTACCTGAGAACCCAAAGCCATTTCTAAAGCGAGCTCATATCCACTCTTTGGTTTGATCACTTCTCCCACCAGATGCACCTGGTCTTTGAGTTTATGAGAAGAGTTCTTCATAAAGGTCATCAAGGATTTTACCGCCTTGGTATACCCTTCAAATTGATGCTCCATATTCTTTAATAGCTGCATCTGAGCATCTTGACCCCTGAGCTCCACATCCATATTTTTCATGGACAGCTCAATACTTTTTATGGTGTCCTGAACCTCTTGTGTTTCTCGGCTTTTCAACACCAAATACTGCTCTTGCACCCGACGCTTTTCTTCCAGGGCAGCCATTTCTTTTTCTGTATCTACCTTAGCCATGAGATTCATGGTCATGGATGCTTGATAGCCGTCTAGCACCGAGCGGGCATGATCGATTTTCCCCTTAAGGGTATCTCTTTGACTATAGTATCCTTGTACTTCTTCTTGTAAGAACTTGAGTTTTTCCTCCGCATCTTCTTCTTCATCACGTAACCCTTTTTGTGCATTCTCACTGAGCTTCAAACTATTATCTAGTTCCTTCACGCGGTCTTTTTTCCCTTGAAGAAGTTGTTGAATCTCTTGGATCTTCTCTTGACCTTCTTTGATCTCTAAAGCCAATTGCTCTTTAGCCTGGGTTTCTAGAGTCACGCGTTCTTCTGTGATACTTTGGGCCTTCTCATTTTTTAAAATCTGAGCCTGGCGATCCTCAATTTTTTGCGACAGCAGTGCCAAGTCCCGATGAATGGCTTCACTTTCATCGCGTTTCTCATAGAAGAGGCCTTTTTGCTCATTTTCCCGGGCTTTTTTCTCTTCCATGGATTGCTCAATGGCCTCTAACTTCTCCCCAGCCAAGAGCCTTTTTTGCGCCACTTGGTCATACTCTTTTTGAGCCGCATCTCGACGGCTCACAAGGATTTTTTGCTCTTTTTCAAAGTCTTCTAAATCAGATAAAATCAAGGAAATGGAAATACTCCGCTGTTCTTTACTTAAGATAAGGAACTCTTCTGCTTTTTCCTTTTCTCTCTTAAGGGGACCAATACGTTCGTCATAGGTTTTCAAAATATCTTGTACCCGAAGAAGATTTTGCTCCGTATTCCCCAGCTTCTTTTCTGATTCCTCTTTTCTAGATTTATATTTGACAATCCCCGCAGCCTCTTCTAGGAGTGCACGACGATCATCCATTTTCCCGCTAAGAATGGCTTCAATTTTCCCTTGACCTATGAGAGAATACCCCTCCTTACCGATCCCGGTATCCATAAACAATTCATGGATGTCTTTCAATCGGCAAGAGGTGTTGTTGATCAAGTATTCACTCTCTCCAGAACGAAAGAGTTTTCTGGTAACACTCACCTCTTGATAGGGAATGGGCAGCCTTTTCTCGCTGTTGTCTAACAAAAGGGTCACCTCTGCAAAACCTAAAGGCTTCCTGAAGTCCGTCCCTGCAAAGATCACATCCTCCATCTTTCCACCACGGAGAGATTTCACCTTCTGCTCCCCTAGCACCCAACGCACTGCATCGGAAATATTAGACTTCCCAGAACCATTGGGACCTACCACTGCGGTTATCCCATTGTTAAAATCAAGGAGTGTCCGGTCCGCAAAGGATTTGAATCCGCGGATCTCTATGGATTTTAAATACATATGGCGCCTCCTTTCTTTTGCCTTCTTAGCTCCATGGTTCCTTGGAGCCTCCCTGGTAGCACTTCTACTTGAATCTTCTTCTTCTCTAAACATCGACGAAAATAGCGCTTCTTATCTGCATAGAGCTTGGATAAGTCTTTTTCTCCTATGCGAAGGAGAAGTTCATCCCCTTCTTCTTGAAGAATTCTCTCTGCCAGTAAATAACCTTCACAAAGCTCTCGAAAAGCTGGATGAAAAGGTCCTGCTAAAACTTCTTTACCAAGCTGAATCTCCTCTGTAGGTTGAAGTCCCACACGAATCACTACAGCCCCCGCCTCTTGATATCCTTGGAGAAGCTTCGCAGAAATCTCCACGGCCTCTTCAAGGGCATAAGGTTTATAGAGGCCCGCATGAAAGGCCTCCGCCATTTCTGTACCTTGAATGACCAAAGCAGGATAAATCCTCACCACATCGGGTTTCAGCGCCAAGCTTTTTTCTAGGGTGCACAAATCCTTTTGAAAAGTGTCTCCTGGAAGACCTACCATGAGTTGATGTCCAAGAACCATCCCAAATTCTTTGATGAGCAAAGAGGCCTTCTTCACTGTATCCTCCCCATACCCTCGTTTAGACAAAGCGAGCACCTCTGCATCCATGGACTGAACCCCTAGCTCTATGATGTCTACGCCATAGGATTTCAGATGATGAAGAATCCCAAGGTCCACATAGTCTGGCCTTGTGGATAGACGTATGTAGTCGATCTTCCCCTCCTCTTTGGCCTTCTTAGCCACAGCCAAGAGCTCCTTTTGTTTGCGAAGATCAATCCCCGTAAAGGTCCCACCGAAAAAAGAAACCTCGACAGTGCATTGTGCCCTGTCTATGGTTTCAAGATAGGCCTCTATGGTTTCTTTCACAAAGGAAGCGGTGATCTTCTCATAATCTTCCCGTAGAGCCCCGGTGATGGAAGCCTGATTACAAAAGACACAATCGTGGGGACAACCCACATGAGGAATGAAGATGGGAATGATTCGATGCTTACCCATGGTGCACTTCCGCCTTCACATATTTCTCTAAGGCATCTTTGGCGGCAAGCTGTTCCGATTCTTTCTTGGAGTAGCCTTCTCCCTTGCCCATGGTGAGATTATCAATGACCACCTTGGAATAAAATTTCCTTCTATGGGGTGGCCCTTCATAGCGAATCATCTCATACTTGATCTCAATTTCTCCATTTTCTTGTAAAATCTCTTGTAGGCTGGTCTTATAATCCAGCACAATCTCATTTTTGTTGGCCATATCAATAATGTCTTGGAAGTTTTCGATGACGAAGGCCTTGGCCGCTTCCATGCCTTGATCCAAATAAACCGCAGCAATCACCGCTTCCACTGCATCTGCAAGGAGGGCAGGTCGTTGACGCCCCCCGGTGATCTCTTCTCCTTTACTCATGCGAATATATTTGCCAAGCATCCACTTCTTGGCCACCAAATGTAAGGAGGCTTCACAAACGATCAAGGCTCGAAGTTTTGTGAGTTCTCCTTCTGTCTTTTCTTGAAACTCTTTGTAGATTTTCTCGGTGATGGCCAGCTGCAGCACTGCATCTCCCAAAAACTCCAGTTTCTCATTATAATTCATGTTTTTATGCTGGTTGGCATAGGAAGAATGGGTCAAGGCCGTTTCCAAAAGCATTCCATTTTGGAAGGGCCTGCCAATGATTTTTTCAAACTCCATATTGTACTCCTTAATAGAAGTTCATTCGTCAAGCTACCTTTCAACCTCACGAATAAACTTGTAATCCCTCTCATTATACAAAAAAATCAAAGTCCCGTATATAGCCGAAGCCATCCTACGGGACCTTGCCTATTAATCTTCTCCTACAACTGTGACTAGATAGTTGACTACATCGCCAACAGTCTTGGCATTTTCTGCCTCATCATCAGAAATTTCAATGTCAAACTCTTCTTCAAGGGCCATGACAATTTCCACGATGTCTAGTGAATCTGCTCCCAGATCCTCAAAAGTAGTATCCATGGTTACTTCATTCTCATCCACACTAAGCTTGTCTACGATAATTGCGCTAAGCTTCTCAAAAATCATCTTCTCATCACCTCCATCATTTGTATAATAGTAGAAATATACCACATATGCAAGAAAGAAATTCTTTAGGAAGACATGTTTTCTTTGAACTTCTCTAAATAGTCCTTGTCATAGAAATTCTTGGCTTGACGAAGGGCATTCTTAAAAGCTCTTGCATCAGAAGTGCCATGGGCTTTCACCACAATCCCATTTACCCCCAAAAGACTGGCCCCGCCTTCTTCTTTGTAGTCATTCTTCTTCATGAATTCTTTTAGGCTAGGCTTCACCAATAGCCCGCCAATCTTCCCTTTCAGCGTACTCATCATGGCCCCTTTGATCATGGACATGAGGTTCTTCACCACCCCTTCGTACATTTTCAGCACCACATTTCCTGTGAATCCATCACATACAAGAATGTCCACATCACCGTCCGTGATTTCTCTTGGTTCCACGTTGCCTATAAAATTCAAGCTCTTTTCTTCTTTTAGTAACCCATAAGCCACTTTGGTGAGCTCATTGCCCTTTTCCTCTTCTCCACCAATGTTGATGAGTCCCACTTTAGGATTGGATACTCCTTTGATGGCCTCAAAGTAAACTTTGCCCATTTTGGCAAATTCCACCAAATTATGCGGCTTCACATCTGCATTGGCCCCCAAATCCACCACCATAAACTGTCCGTTCTTCCCTGGCATAAGAGCTGCAAGGGCTGCGCGATCTACCCCTTTGATACGACCAATGACCAAAAGACCTCCTGCCAAGATGGCTCCTGTGGACCCTGCAGATACCACCGCATCTGCTTTTCCTTCTTTGACCAAATCCATGGCTCGTCGAAGGGATGAGTCTTTTTTTCGTCGAATGCCCAGTACCGGGGATTCATTTAAGGTGATGACCTCTCTGGCATCTAAAACGCTTATTTTCTGAGGATCATGCTGATACTTGGCCAATTCCTCTTCGATGATTTCTTTGGGCCCTGTGATGATGACTTCTACGTCATAGGCCTTCACAGCCTCCACAGCTCCTTGCACAGCTTCCTTCGGTGCAAAATCTCCACCCATTCCATCTAAAGCTATTCTCATTGTTTACTCCTCCTCTGGTCACTAAAGAAGAAACACCTCTTCAGCTGAACACTTCTATCTTACTATTTTCAATGTTGTAGAGAATCATATCAAGGATGTCTTAAGAAAAATTTAAAGTTTCGATAGCCAAAGTATTCTTTGGTCATGACTTTCCTCCCTGAAAGTAAATAAACCCGTCTTCTCCAGAGGAGAAAACGGGTAAAAAAAAGGAAAGTCATAGACTCTCCTATTCAACCTCAGTTGTTACAACTTCTTTACCGTTGTAGTATCCGCAATGCTTGCACACTCTGTGTCCAAGCTTCATTTCATGACACTGTGGACATTCAACAATACCAGGTGCACTTACTTTGAATGTTGAAGCTCTTCTTCTGTCTCTTCTGCCTTTAGAAGATTTTCTAGCTGGATTTGCCATTATTACACCTCCTTAAACATATCCTTAAGGGCTGCGAGTCTAGGATCCACTTCTTCTTGGGTACAGTTACACTGCCCCTCATTAAGATCTTGTCCGCATAACTGACAAAGCCCCTTACAGTCCTCTTTACAGAGTACCTTTCGTGGCAATGCCAAATAGATATTGTTCACCACAACATCTCTTATATCGAGAACCTCTCCGCCTTCCAGCGTAAGAATATTCTCATCTTCTTGTTCATTCTTAGAAATCTTCTCATCCACCATAAGGTCTAGTGTATCCTCGAAGTTCTCAAGGCACCTAGAGCACGTATACAGCACCTTAGTGTTCACAGATAGCTTAACATCTGCAACCCCATGATTTACCGTTACATTTCCTTTGATTTGAATGGGTTTCAAAAATTCAATGGTCTCATTGTTATAAACAAGATTCTCTTTGTGGTAGGCAAAATCGATATCCTTGCTTATGGATTTTACGCTTGAATCCTGTAGTATTATTTCCATCTTGAATTCTCCTCATCATCTGCGCTTTACAGACGTTGCTGTTGTTGAGTGATACTTCTCAAGCAAACACATATAATTATATAAAGTCAAATTTCAAAAGTCAAGGTTTTTCTTGCATGGCAAAAACCTCTCCGCCATAGCCCTATCTTTTCTTATATGTGCTCCTTAGTATACCCTATCTACCTTCTCATGTAAACTGATCCATCCTTGGTTCGATCTAAGAATCCATATTAGAAAATTGAAATTTTAAATTCCACCCCAAAAACAAACTAGATAGAATTTACTTATGCAAAGATTAGGATAGAACTTAGTATGACAAAGGGATAGTATAAAAGGATGATGTCTCTGGGTA